>Ga0070741_10002094_pt1 | contig 55619 bp, 36 predicted proteins | sample Coa_R1_4_FD_66440 | JGI IMG/M metagenome (GOLD analysis project Ga0070741, IMG submission 66440) | Surface soil microbial communities from Centralia Pennsylvania, which are recovering from an underground coalmine fire - Coalmine... | ecosystem: Environmental > Terrestrial > Soil > Unclassified ... | reverse complement strand
GGAACCTGGAAAGATCTCACCGACAACGTGAACTTCATGGCCAGCAACCTGACTGGCCAGGTTCGTAACATCGCTGAAGTGGCAACCGCTATTGCGAGTGGCGACCTTTCCCGCAAAATCACGGTCGATGTACGCGGCGAAATCCTCCAACTCAAAGAGACTCTTAACACGATGGTTGACCAGCTGAACCGGTTTGCCGGCGAAGTCACACGTGTAGCCCGCGAAGTGGGGACCGAAGGCCGATTGGGTGGACAAGCCAATGTGCCCGGAGTTGCAGGTACGTGGAAGGATCTAACTGATTCCGTCAACTCCATGGCCGGAAACTTGACTGGACAGGTGCGTAACATTGCTGAGGTAACTACGGCGGTGGCTCGTGGTGACTTGTCACGCAAAATCACCGTGGACGTTAAGGGGGAAATTCTTGAACTCAAGAACACCATTAACACGATGGTCGATCAGCTGAATGGGTTCGCTGGAGAAGTAACCCGTGTGGCTCGTGAAGTAGGTACAGAAGGCAAATTGGGAGGCCAGGCGCAGGTGCCCGGTGTCGCCGGAACATGGAAAGATCTCACCGACAACGTGAACTTCATGGCCAGCAACCTGACAGGGCAAGTCCGTAACATCGCGGAAGTCGCTACTGCCGTCGCCCGTGGCGATTTGTCCCGCAAGATTACCGTGGACGTGAAGGGTGAAATTCTCGAACTGAAAGACACGATCAACACCATGGTGGATCAGTTAAGAGCGTTCGCCTCTGAAGTCACTCGTGTCGCGCGCGAAGTCGGTACTGACGGCAGATTAGGCGGACAGGCGCAGGTGCCCGGAGTTGCCGGAACGTGGAAAGATCTTACCGACTCCGTAAATTCCATGGCCAGTAACTTGACGGGACAGGTGCGTAATATTGCGGAGGTTTCCACCGCTATCGCCACTGGCAACTTGTCAAAGAAAATCACGGTGAACGTGAGCGGCGAGATTCTACTGCTTAAAGAAACCATCAACACAATGGTGGATCAGTTAAATGCGTTCGCGGGAGAGGTAACTCGTGTAGCCCGCGAGGTGGGGACCGAAGGCCGCTTAGGTGGACAAGCCAATGTGCCTGGAGTTGCTGGTACGTGGAAGGATCTGACTGACTCGGTCAACTCCATGGCCGGAAACTTAACTGGACAGGTGCGTAACATCGCTGAAGTAACCACTGCTGTGGCTCGCGGCGACTTGTCCCGCAAGATCACGGTGGACGTAAAAGGGGAAATTCTTGAGCTGAAGAACACCATTAACACAATGGTCGATCAGCTCAACGCGTTCGCAGGAGAAGTAACGCGTGTAGCCCGCGAAGTCGGCACCGAAGGCAAACTGGGAGGCCAGGCTGAAGTGCCTGGTGTCGGCGGTACCTGGAAGGATCTCACCGATAACGTCAACTTCATGGCCAGCAACTTAACTGGCCAAGTTCGAAACATTGCTGAGGTAGCAACAGCTATTGCGACTGGCGATCTTTCGAAGAAGATCACGGTAGATGTACGCGGCGAGATTTTGCAGCTGAAGGAAACGCTGAATACGATGGTTGAGCAGCTGCGCTCGTTCGCCGCTGAAGTAACGCGTGTGGCTCGCGAGGTGGGTAGCGAAGGCCGGCTAGGTGGACAAGCTAACGTCCCCGGAGTTGCAGGTACGTGGAAGGATCTTACCGACTCGGTAAATGCGATGGCGGGAAACTTGACCGCTCAAGTGCGAAATATCGCTGAAGTCACTACGGCGGTGGCTCGCGGCGACTTGTCGCGCAAAATCACGGTCGATGTGAAAGGCGAAATCCTCGAGCTGAAGAATACGATCAACACCATGGTCGATCAGCTTAACGCCTTCGCCGCCGAAGTAACACGTGTAGCACGTGAAGTCGGAACTGACGGCAAGCTCGGAGGACAGGCGAAGGTGCCAGGTGTGGCCGGAACCTGGAAAGATCTTACCGACAACGTTAACGTCATGGCTGCCAATCTGACTGAACAGGTACGCGGCATTGTGAAGGTGGTTACGGCAGTTGCCAATGGAGAGCTTACCCAAAAATTAACTGTGAATGCCAAGGGTGAAGTAGCAGCGCTGGCCGACACCATTAACAATATGACGGACACACTGGCTACCTTCGCGGATCAGGTGACGACCGTGGCGCGCGAAGTGGGTGTCGAAGGCAGATTGGGCGGACAAGCTAATGTGCCCGGCGCAGCTGGTACTTGGAAGGATCTCACGGGCAACGTGAACCTGCTCGCCGATAACTTGACCAACCAAGTGCGCGCAATCGCCGAGGTCGCTACCGCCGTGACCAAGGGTGACCTGACGCGCTCCATTCAAGTGGAGGCCAGCGGCGAAGTCGCGGATCTCAAAGACAATCTAAATACGATGATCGATAACCTGCGGCTCACTACCGACCGCAATACCGAACAAGACTGGTTGAAAACCAATCTGGCGCGCTTTACTGGCATGTTGCAAGGGCAGCGCGATCTGACGACCGTAGGCAGGATGATGCTGTCGGAGCTGGTTCCCCTCGTGAATGCACAGCAAGGCGTGATTTATCAGATGGAAGACGAAGAAGCAGCGGGCATGGTGATGCTCTCAGCGTTTGCTTCCGATGGGCAGGGAGGCCATCTTCACAGACTGAAATTGGGAGAAGGCTTGATCGGACAATGTGCCATTGAAAAGCGCCGCATGTTAATCAATGATCTGCCTGAGCACACTATCCCTATCCGTTCGGGTTTGTTCGAAGCTGTGCCTCGTAATGTAATTGTTCTGCCCGTACTGTTTGAAGACCGAGTAAAGGCGGTAATAGAACTGGCATCGCTTGGAGTTTTCACTGCTTCGCATCTTGCTTTCCTTGAGCAATTAACTGCGAGCATTGGCATCGTGCTGAATAGCATTGAGGCGACCATGCAGACGGAAGGGCTATTGAAGCAGTCGCAGCAACTAGCCACCGAGCTGCAGACCCAACAAAAAGAATTGCAACAGACCAACGAACAGCTCGCGCAAAAAGCTCAACAGTTGGCTGAGCAGAACGTGGAAGTCGAACGCAAGAATCAGGAAATTGAGCAGGCGCGCCGCGCACTCGAGGAAAAGGCCAAAGAACTGGCTTTGACCTCTAAGTACAAATCCGAATTCCTGGCCAATATGTCTCACGAGTTGCGCACGCCTCTCAACAGCATATTGGTTCTAGGCCAACAGCTCAGCGATAATCCGGAAAGCAACTTGACGCCCAAGCAGGTTGAGTTTGCCCGCACCATTCACGGCGCCGGGACGGACCTTCTAAATCTCATCAGCGACATACTTGATCTGTCAAAGATCGAATCCGGTACGGTTTCAGTCGATGCCGAAGAGGTATTCTTCGCCAGCTTACTTGATATGATCGCGCGGCCCTTCCGTCATGAAGCTGAGAACCGCCACCTGAGTTTCGAAATTAATACCGATCCGCACCTAAATCGCAGTCTCGTTACAGACTCAAAACGCTTACAGCAAGTGCTCAAGAACTTGCTTTCCAATGCTTTCAAATTTACCGAGCATGGCGGCGTACGCCTGTCTGTCTCTGTCGCGACGGGTGGGTGGAGCAGCGAACACCCCATTCTTCAAGGAGCGGGATCAGTTATCGCTTTCGAAGTTACGGATACGGGTATTGGCATTCCGCCGGAAAAGCAACGAATCATCTTCGAAGCTTTTCAACAAGCAGATGCCGGCACCAGCCGAAAGTATGGAGGCACCGGTCTTGGCCTCGCAATCAGCCGCGAGTTGGCGAGCTTGCTTGGCGGGGAAATCCAATTGCGCAGCACCCCGGAAAAGGGGAGCACATTTACGCTATATCTGCCGCAGACTTATGTGGGTCCGTCCACGGCGGCTGGCGGAGCGCGTGAGAATAAAACTTCGTCATTAGTCTCGCCTTTACAGTTGTCGAGCGTGAATGTCACGGAGATTCCCGTCGAACGAATCGAGGATGACCGCGACAATCTGCAACCTAATGATTCCGTACTCCTGATTGTTGAAGATGATCCACATTATGCCCGGGTATTGTGCGATCTCTCTCGCGATAAGGGGTTCAAGGTTCTTGTTGCCATGCGCGGGGCAGAGGCCCTTGCATTAGCGCGCGAGTTCCAGCCCACCGCTATTTCATTGGACGTTTTTCTCCCTGACATGCTGGGGTGGACTGTCCTTAATCATTTAAAACAAGATCCAGCCACCCGGCACATCCCCGTGCAGATGCTAACGCTCGATGACGATCGTCATCACGGATTAGTTCGCGGCGCTTTTGCATTTGTGACGAAACCTACTACTCCACACAGCTTGGACGAGGCATTGACTCGCATTAAAGAATTCGCGAAGCCCCGCTCCAAACGGTTGCTGGTAGTAGAAGACAACGTCGCAGAACAGGTGAGTATCCGGGCGTTGCTGGACCATGACGATATTGACGTCACCGTAGCTGCGACGGGGGCAGAAGCTCTTGCAGTTGCGAGCGAGCAGCTTTTCGACTGCGTTGTGCTTGATTTGAGTCTTCCGGATATGTCCGGCTTCGAGGTTTTAGAGCGTTTCGGAGAGGATCCCTCCCTGAGTGATTTGCCTGTTGTGGTGTTCACGGGGAAGGAGCTGTCGGTTGAAGAAGATTCTCGTCTTCATACTCTGGCTCGCAGTGTAGTGGTTAAGGGGGTAGAGTCGCCAGAACGTCTGCTGGATGAGACGGCACTATTCCTGCATCGTGTGGTGGCTAACCTGCCTTCCGAGAAGCAGCGGATGCTCGACCGGTTGCACCGCTCCGACGATGCACTCGTCGGGAAAAAGGTACTTGTAGTTGATGATGACGTGCGAAATATCTTTGCGCTTAGCAGCGTACTTGAGCGGCGCGGAATGAGTGTGCTTACAGCTGGCACCGGACGTGAAGCGATCAAAATGCTCGATTCAACTCCTGATGTAGCCATTGTGTTGATGGACATTATGATGCCTGAGATGGATGGATATGAAACCATGCAAGTGATTCGACAGAACCCTTCATGGCGACGGCTCCCGATCATTGCTTTAACCGCAAAAGCCATGAAAGGCGATCGCGAAAAGTGCCTCGAAGTGGGCGCATCCGAGTACCTGGCTAAACCTGTTAATACCGATCAATTATTATCGGCATTGCGGATGTGGCTGCACCGATGAAGTTCGAAAGGCGATGAGCGTGCACGAAAAAGCTAACATCCTTATGGTGGACGACCAACCTGCCAAGTTAATGACTTACGAAGTCATGCTGGCAGAACTTGGGGAAAATTTAATTCATGCCACTTCCGGCGCCGAGGCATTGGAATTGCTGCTGAAGACCGACGTTGCCGTCGTACTTATGGATGTAAGTATGCCGGATATCGATGGTTTTGAACTCGCTGAAATAATCCGCCAGCACCCCCGATTTCAGAAGACCGCTATCATCTTTATCTCTGCTGTGCATTTGACAGATTTGGACCGCCTCAGGGGATACCAGCGGGGAGCAGTAGACTACATTTCCGTGCCCGTCATTCCAGAGCTGTTACGGGCGAAGGTCAGCATCTTTGCTGAATTGCACCGCAAAACGCAACAACTGGAAAACTTGAATCGTGAGCTTCGTCAGCTGTCGAGCCGGTTGATTGTGACACAAGATGAAGAACGCCGCCGGATTGCGCGAGACTTGCATGATGGGCTGGGACAGGAGCTCGCCGCAGCGAAGATGATATTAGATGGAATTGTTCAGTCGCGTTCGACTCAAAACAAAGAACAAGCAGCCAAAGAAGCAAGCGAAATTCTTGTTCGCGTCATTCAGCAGGTACGTAGCATGTCGCATCTCCTGCATCCACCCTTGCTTGATGAGGTGGGGCTGCTTTCTGCAGTCCGCTGGTATTTGGAAGGTTTCACAAAGCGAAGTGGAATTGAGACAGCGCTCAATTGCCAGCCCGCAGAATTTCCGCGACTATCATCTCAATTAGAGACGGCAATATTCCGTATCATTCAAGAGGGTCTTACCAACGTGTTCCGGCATTCTGGAGCCAAAAAATCGTGCATTACGCTGGTTCAGCAAGATCATCAACTGATGCTTACAATTCAAGATGATGGAAGAGGCGTAGGCATACAGGTTGAGCAGCTGCGGCCAGGAAGCATTGGCGTCGGTATGGGAGGAATGAGGGAAAGAGCCAGGGAATTTGATGGAGAATTGCGTGTGACGAATGGAAGTCCTGGGACTCTTGTCGAGGTCACGATACCGTTTGCCCGCATTTCCGAAGTGCGCACTAAACCAGGAAAGTTTATTTTGGAAAAAGAACCAAGCGGTGTCACTGAAAGCTAAGGGTTGCTTTAACAAAATTGAGTTTCTCATCTCCCAAAGATGCGCAATCAATGAATGCCTTGGCTTGGCTTTTTTTGAAACAATGTTGAATATTAAAAACTCCTGATCGAACTTTCGGCATTTCATGACAAAATCAATGCAATGCCAACCGGGAAACTACCTGATTTATTTTATGGCACTGCATGGAAGGAAGATCGCACACTAGCTCTCACCGAGCTTGCGCTCCGAATCGGTTTTCGGGGTATTGACACTGCCAATCAGCGGCGGCACTACTTTGAGGCCGGGGTAGGCCAAGGGCTCGCAGAAGCTTATCGCAAAGGAACGGTAACCAGGCAGGATCTTTTTCTTCAGACTAAATTCACTTATCAACGGGGCCAGGATCATCGGCTGCCTTATGACTCCGCTGCAAGATTTTCCGATCAGGTTGCACAATCCATGGCGAGCTCACTCGAACATCTCGCTACTGACTATGTTGATAGCTACGTATTACATGGGCCGTCCTCCAGCTACGAATGGGCCGATGCAGATGTTGAGGTGTGGGGAGCGATGCTAAAGGAGCGCGATGCCGGACGCACGCGTTATCTTGGAGTGAGCAATATCTCTCTACAGCAACTTGAGCAGATGATAGCCATCCACCCGGAAGTTCCAGCGTTTGTGCAAAACCGCTGCTACGCGCGACTCGGGTGGGACCGCGATGTAAGATTGTTCTGTCAGGAGCGCAAGATCAAATACCAGGGATTCTCGCTACTTACTGCAAATATTGAAGTGCTAAGTAATCCCTTAATTACTAGCCTCGCCGAACAATCTAATGTCACTTCGGCTCAAATCGTGTTCGCATTTGCCCATGCAGTCGGAATATTGCCCCTTACCGGTACATCCGATGCTGAACATATGAGGCAAGATCTGGCCAGCGCTAACATTGCCCTCTCACCAGACGTAGTGAGAACAATTGAATTTCTCGCGGGCTAATAACTGCGGCGAGGAAGAACGGCAGAGAAATTGAGTTTTGTGCGGAAGCATTTAATATTTTCAATCATACCCAATCCCGTATCTTCGATCCTGAGCACCCGGGCGTGGCCTGGAACAACGTCATCAGTTTGTTATTGAGCGCCGACTACTCAGCTGGTTTCCACTCGCGAGATCGGACTAACTTTCTGACAGAAAATTCGCTCTTGCGTCCAATCGACGCACACCGTCCACAGAAACTTTTAAATTACGTGAATTTGGATACGAATAGATATGAAGCAGTCGATATCAATCGCGAGACAAATCGCTTAGGTTTGTCAAGCACGTAAGTAGCTGTAAATGTTTGCACATGGTCAAGAATTCCGGCATTTGTAAAATTCCTGGAAAAGGGCAGCGAATCCGTTTACAAGTCCCTGCGGGTTGGCGTATTTTGTTAGAGCTCGTTCTACTTCAAGTCTTAGGTATGTGGGGGATGTCAAATGATAACTAGCAAGCTGTTTAAGGCATCGCTGATCGTGCTGGCGATGTCAGCTGCAACCAGTTTTAGTTTCGCACAAAACAATCAAGCACCGAGCGATCTTTCCAATGCTCGTCCGAGATTCATCACGGTTGCTCCTCGTGGTCATTCCAACCTGAAAAACGGTGCCGGAATCCCCGGCATTGATTCGCTCATTAACTTTAATGGCCACTACACAACTCCGGGCGTAGGACCAACCGGAAAGAAGACCAACTTCTGGTATTACAATATGGTCGGAAAACCACCCCAGGCAGGCGGCACAACTTATATCAATGCGCCGATGGTGCCCGTCTCGCTCGATCTCTTAAACTTCGATGGCAACGGTAACACTTTGCGTTACCGGGTGAATCCGTACATCGTTCCCACGCTCTACTCACCGGTTTTCCAAAATTCGACATACACTAGCAGCGATGTACCGACCCAAATCAGTGACGCTGTTCAGCGTGCCGAGTTCTACAACGTGATGAAGCCAAACTGGCATACGCTACTGAATCCAAACCTGAAGACTGAACGGGTTATGTCTGTGCCCGCCGGTTCGTACTTTTATAGGTTAAAGTCGGACGGCACATGTTGCGAATTTGTTTTGATTGATATTGATGTCTTCAGCAACCTTCTCTTCCCGAGCACTCCGACGGACACCACCACTCCAGTGGGCGCCGCGGAGAACGCGGGAGATATTACCACCAAGGATATTTCTACTTTCCTTTTCCCCAATACCTACTTGTACTTCAATGGCGACCCCAATCAATGCTGCGTGCTCGGCTTCCATTCGTATGATTTTGAACCGGGCGATGCCAACAACGGCAACAGAGAAAAACGGTATGTGCTGAATTATTCCAGCTGGATTAGCCCTGGTCTCTTTGGTGGTGGCTTTGAAGACGTCACCGCTTTGAGTCATGAAGTGTCGGAGACTTACAACGACCCATTTGTGGCCAGCGATAACCTTCACAACGTTACTCCATGGTGGTTGTCGCCTAATGGAAACTGCCAGGACGATTTGGAAGTTGGTGACGTGATTGAAGGATTACCGCAAAGCGTCTTTCCAGTCGCGATGAACGGAAGAACCTACCATCCACAGAACGAAGCGCTTCTGCAATGGTTCGAATTCCAATCACCATCGACCGCGTTGGGAGGAGCATATAGCTATCCTAACCAGAACACGCTGACCGCTCTATCTCCAGTAGAAGGCGTGAACTGCCAGTAATATTTTAGAAAGTTATTAAGAAAGGGACACCATATTCGGTGTCCCTTATTTTTGCCCTTTATTTTTTGCTGGGTAGAAAGGTTAGAAAGAAAATACCACCTGTAAATCAATACGGCGGTTGGCGGAAGACGTATTAAACGGACCACTCGCCAAGGCTGTCGAAGTTCCAGCAAAGGGCGAGTCTATATTTCCCACGGGTGATGCGAGATTAACGTGATTAAAAAGATTGCGAGCGGAGACACTGAAAGTCATATTGTACTGACGATTTGTCCCTCCCCCTCCGCCGAATGGATTACCACCGCCAGTCCCGCTTAGTCCTCGGCCACCCAGTCCCCCGCCTGGAGGTCCACCCCGACCGCCTCCCGGAAACCCTCCACGTCCTCCTCCATCTCCGCCACCAGAACTTCTTTCAGTTTTCTTGCCTAAGCCAATGGTTTTACTGAGCCTCAGATTGACAGCTACTTGCCCGGGTCCTCTTTCGGAGTTGATCCCAATTGGTTGGCCCGCAGTGTGCATAGTGTTAAATGTTCCGAGCGGAGTACATACGTCGTTACTGCCCTGAATTATTCGCGAAGAGCACGTAGTCGATGAGACGAAGTATGGGCGATCATTGAATATGGAATCACCATTCACATCCTCACCCTCTGTAATATCGTACGGTTGACCCGATTGCGCGATCACAAATGGATTGAGCCGCAAACCATAGGGCATCGTGATTGAGCCCAGGACAAACAGGCGATGCCGAACATCAAAGGATGCCGGACCATAATCCGCCATGGGATTGTATTGATTCGAAATAAAACTGGGAGTGCGGCCTGCTCCGTGAACGTCGCTATTGGCGTAGCTTAAGGTATAAAAACCGAACAGCGATAATTTAGGTCCCATGCTCCATCTGAAATTGGTTATCAGTTGGTTCTGACGGAAGATTCCCTCCGAGTCGTATTGATAAATGTTGTCAGTAGTCCCATTCGGCCGCGTTCCACCTGCGACGAATGGAGCATTGCTGTTACGAATAAAGAGTTGATGTTCACCGCGTGAATTGAGATATGTGATAGCAAGAGTAGAACTTTTTGTGATCTGCCGCTCTAAACTTGCAGCACTCTGCATAATGGAAGGCGCCCGCAAGCCAGATGCGATCTGATAAATGGTGGGAGAAGCGCTCGGCAACGAACTCACAGGCGGAATCTGCGGATAAGTAGTGGGATTTGTAACGATGTACTGCTGCTGATTGAAGCCATTCAACTGTTCTGCCTGTAACACGAGGTCCGAAACGAAACGATCATAAAAGATCCCATAACCAGCCCTTAAAACTGTCTTCGCCGCAGTCTTTTTACCGCCGCCGATACCCCACGCAATACTTACCCGCGGCGCGAAATCCCCATGATCGTGAATGTCAGTTTGCGATTCAAAACGAAGTCCGTAGCTGAAAGTAATGTTAGGACGAACTTTCCAGTCATCCTCTGCATATAGACCGGCGTCGAATTCGGAGATGTTTGTGACTGGCTTGCCTGCAGTAATAGAAAACTGGCTTGGTGTTTGTGACTGATAGGCTGCGAACGATGGAAACGTGTATGTTCCATTAAAATTCGAGTTCGCGAAGTTAGATTCAGTCAACTCTCGCAACCGGGCGCCAAACTTTACATAATGATTACCGTGCACCAGCGATGTGTAGTTCTGAAATTCATAGTGGTTCTGTGTGTCTCTACTCAGTCCTTCCGGGTTTCCACCGGTAGTGAATGCTCCCAACACCTGAATTGTCGGCTGAAAATTCTGCGGCGTTTGGGTGTTGATATCGCGTTCATACTGGAATCTCGTCTCGTTCACGATGTTCGGACTTACGATATGTGTATCGCTCACTTGCAATGTGTGTTCTGTATCCCCGGTGTTGTAAGCCTGTGAGGTTAGGGAAAATTGCCCTACTCCCTGATTGGTGCGGTCATCCTTAAAGAATTCATAACGAGCCGTAATCGTATCGTTCTTACCGATCTGAAAATCAAACCGTGGAGTTAGATTGGTTCTGGTGCGGGTAGTAGGAAACGACGAAAACAGTCTCGCTCCGCTGGCAGGGTCGATCGCACTGATTGCGGCAACATCATTGATATCCCGTCGTTGCGCGTCGAGGAAAAAAGAAGCTTTTTGGGTAATCGGGCCGCCTATATTACCGTCGAAAATTTCCGTGTGGTAGCTGGGCTCTTCTGACAGAAACGGATTCGGAGAATTAAACGCGGCATCGTTTCCATTTACAGAAATTTGGCCATGATATTTTTCCGTGCCTGGCTTAGTGAAGATTTCGATACGGCCGTAACCTAATTTGTCATATTGAGCTGAGAACGGATTCTGGTTGATACGAATTTCACGAATCGAAGATTTAGGCGGAATCTGGCCACCGGTAAATCCGTCGATATAAATTTCTCCTCCGTTCGGACCTGCTGACGGTCCAGCAAGCGCTTGCAGCTCGGACTGCAACTCATCAGGATCGTCTGATAATGCATCAAGGTCTTTTCCTTTGATAGTCAGCGAGCTGGCATTATTTTCGGGATTTACATCAACGGTTGTGTTCTGGTCATGGACCTCAACCTTCTCTTGTTGCACCACTATCCCAAGTGCGATATCAAACTGCTGAACCTGTCCGGCCGTGATCATAACGTTCGGTTCGGCGACGCTGGCGAAACCTTTGGCAGTTGCATTAACCATATAGGCGCCTTCGGGCAAGCCTTTGATTTCATACTCTCCTTGCGCATTGCTCACGGTAGTTTTTGTCGTGCCATTCGACGGGGTAGCGGTTACCGTAGCCTGTGGAATCACGGCGCCAGAAGGATCGGTAACTTTGCCGCGCAAGGTGCCTGACGGGGTTTGCGAGAAAGAGTACGCAGTCAACACTAATATCAATAAGAACACCGTGAACCAGAATGCACGTACGCCTCGAGATCGAACTGTCATTCACTCTCCCTAAAATGGATCGCCGTTTGGGCGAGAATTTGCACTACGGAGTTCCAGCGTCGATCCCACCCGACCCTAAATTCCACGGTGACAAAATGGAAGCGGCACGACCGTTGGGGGATGCGGAAAGAATTGCGTCCACTCCTGTGAGCAAAGTAATAATTGTTGGCTCGGAGCTGGCCGTTCCTTCGGTAGCCACAATCATCACTGTGTCGCCTTTATGGAGATCGGCAAGATTTACTGCCGGCATTCGGTTGAGCATCTGCTGAAAATCGGGTGGTCCGGATCGCATACCACCGCCAGCCTGTGATGCTCCTTCTCTGGAGCTTCTCGGCGGGTTGGTATTATCACGAGCCGGCGGTGACCCAGCCCCCGCAGGAGGTCCGCCGCCAGCTGAAGCGCCAGCGCCTGTCAACCGCGCAGCCAATCGCTGAGCGACAAAGGGCGGAAGGTTCCGAAGTTGCGAATCGCCGCTGAGTTTTACGGTCACCGGCTTCTTCTTCAAAAGATCCATGACGCTGATCGTATTTTTGCCGGGATCCGTGGACTCAACCGTTCCAGCGATGTTGCGAAACGAACCAGAAACGATTTCCTCGGCGCCTAATTCGGTTCCATCGGCATTCCGCGTACCACGTGCACGGAGCTGATCGCCCGGCTTAATTTGGTCGAGCGTGCCGGGTTTGGCATCGTCAAATTTGACCGAATCGGGTGAATAGCGGCGAATAATCGTCCCTTTCGAAGTTTGAATAGTGATGGTCTTAGTGCCAGAGAAAGTGGTCAATGAAATAATGATTTTTCCTTCGGCTGGATCCCCAGACTTAGTATCCACTGATTGAACCAGACCACCCACCCCGCGTTTTTGCCAGTCTTGGCGATCATGTTCTTGCTTCTGAGTAATATCCGAGCGACTGACGACAATCACCGAAGAGGCCAACACTGATTTGCCATCCTCGGAGTTTGTTCCCCGCACCAGCATCCGGTCGCCGGCTTGCAAATCCTGCGACTTTATAGCAGTTGCTCCACTGAGATCTTTCTGACCGGGAGCGGTACGCAGCAGGCGAGTCGAATCCTGTAATAAGACGTTGATTTCAGATCCAGAGTCAGTAGTAAGAATTACCGAATTACCATTTACCGACTTGATCACGCCAACGGGTCGCGCCGTACTTGATTGAACGGTCTGCTTCCATGAAATTGCAAAGCTCGAAGAGATAAGTAAAAAACTTGCGAGGACGAGCCAAAGAGAAGAAGCCAAAGCTCTTCTCGCGCGAGTTTGCCAATTCGAAGTTACTCTTTTGCAATCCATGCCGATAGACCTCTCGCTACCATCATAAAGGTCTAAGATATTCGATCACGCCTAAGTCATTCCAAGGCGTAAATTATTGTTAAATCACTGTAAAGTTGTGTGTGCAGATTTATTCAGGTGGGCCAAATGCCAGCTGCGCAAAAATTCTAATCAGCCTGTCACTTACTCATTGAAATACCACGGAATATTTATAACCGTGATGCGCTGATCGCCTTTGAAGTACAACAAGGCCTTCAATGCTGAAGAACGATTGTTGTGGAGTAGCAAGTGGTACCAGTGCCTCTCTACTAGTTCAGGAATAAGCACCGCGATGTGGTTATCGGGTCTTTCTTTCTCTAGATTCAAGGCGTATTCCACAATTGGCCTAACCACGAATCTGTAAGGTGATTTGAGAATCACCAGTTCGGGAACCGGAAGACTCGCTTTCCGCGCTGGTGATGCGACGAGGCGCTCCCAGTTGTTTTGCAGTTCCACCGTAGTTTCGCATTCAATGTGAAGAACTCGAATTTCCGATGAGAGATTCCAGGCAAAGCGCACTGCTTTTGCGGATACACGGTTCCAGCGTTCAATTGGAATCAAAGCAATGGGTGCGCAAAGATTTCCGGTGCTTATAGAAGCATCGCTTCGTGTCGTTTTTGCGATTCGAACATAGTGCCTATGCACACTGCGCATCAAAAAGATCATGCTGGGAATCAGAACGAGAGTGATCCAGGCGCCTTCCGTAAATTTCGTAAGTAATACGATGAGTGTGGTAATCCCTGTCGCAACGGCTCCCAGTCCATTAATAAACATGCTTTTCCCGGAGCCTGGACCGCGCACTCTCTTCCAATGCATCACCATGCCAGCTTGCGAGAGGGTAAATGCAGTGAATGCTCCCACTGCAAAAAGGGGGATCAATCGGTCAGTAATTCCACCAAAGATGATAAGTAGGATTCCGGTCAAGATTGCCAGCGCATAAATGCCCTGCACAAAAACCAAACGACGTCCGCGCAACGTAAGACTGTAGGGTAAGTAGCCGTTGCGAGCGATAGCACGGCATAGACGTGGAAAATCGGCGAAAGCAGTGTTGGCAGAGAGCGACAGCACGACTAGAATGGACGCGATGCTTACGTAGTAGTACGTACGTTTTCCTACAATCGCTCCCAGTAATTGGGACAGGACACTCTCGTATCCTGGGTATCCCGGTGGGGTTGCAGCAATACCATACGCGGGACAGAGATAGGCAATTCCTAAAAGCATGAGTATCAGGATTGCGATAATAATAGTGAGCGTCAACCGCGCGTACTTAGTAGTCGGCTCTTTAAATGCCATCACTCCGTTACTTACTGCCTCAACGCCAGTCATCGCTGTGCATCCACTGGAAAACGCTCGCAGCAAGAGCCAAGCTGTCACTGCTTCTGTAGCAGACGTGAGTTTCGGAGGAGGGACAGCGGGGGTTGGGTGTCCGCCTGCAGCGAATGCCTTGAAGATGCCAATCCCAACCATTCCCAACATGCAAGCAATGAAAAGGTAAGTTGGGATCATGAATAGCACACCGGTTTCCCTAATTCCGCGAAGGTTTGCGATTGTGATAAGGATTAATATCCCCAAGCAGATGCCCAGTGTGTGTTCCTGAAGCGAAGGGATCGCAGAAACGAGTGCACCTACTCCCGCCGAGATGCCGACTGCGGCGGTCAAAATATAATCGAGCATTAGAGAAGCTGCCGCGAGAAGTCCCGCCGAAACTCCGATATTTCCAGTCGCAACGGTGTAAGAGCCGCCCCCCTCGGGATACGCTTCAACTGTTTGCCTGTAAGAAAAATAGACAATTGCAAGAAGAACAACGATCGCAATACTGATAGGCCGCAGATAGATGACGCCGCCCATCCCAAGCGAGATCAGGAGTGTAAGCGCTGCTTCGGGTCCATACGCAGCCGAACTCAGGGCATCAAGTCCGAAGATGGGAACGCCTTCAAGTGGGCCGATTCGTTCGGCTTTTTCTTCTTCCGTAGCGAGAGGACGTCCAAAAAGTAGGTCAGCGATATTCATTTTGCGAGCGGATTGTGCGCCATTCGCCAGCGATGTGAATTCCTATCGCTGACCGCAACACTCCGATGCGTAATGGCCCGCTTGCGGTTGGTGTAATAAGGAGTTGTTTGAATTAATCCACGTGCTCGCCTTCTTTGGTAAACCCTAATTCTGGGGGCGGCAGCTTATCACCGGGGCGTGCCCAGAATACATACAATGAGGGCAGCATCACGACACTAATGAAAAGTTCGACAATTAATCCGCCGACGATCACAATGGCGAAGGGCCGCTGGGAGTCTGATCCAATGTCATGAGACAGAGCCGCAGGCAGAAGACCTAGAGTTGCCACCAGCATGGTCATCATAATGGGCCGCAGCCGCAACGATGCTCCCTCTCGAGCAGCTTCCCGCGGATTCATGCCGCGAGTGCGAAGCTGATTGATGTACTCCACCATAATCACGCCGATCTCGACGGAAACACCGATCAGTGCGAGGAAGCCGAGACCGGAGGAAACGGAAAAGTGAGTACGAGTCAGCAACAAACTGAAAAGCCCGCCGAGTGGAGAAAGTGAAACCACGGCCAAGATAAGGCCGACCCATTTCCATGAATCAAATGCAGAATAGAGAATGAACGACATCAGCAGAATTGTAATCGGCACAACAATGGCTAATCGTCGATTCGCGCGTTGCTGACTTTCGTATTCTCCCGTCCAATCAAGGTGGTAACCTTCTGGAAGCGGGACTTTCTGCCGCACCTGTTCAATTGCGTCGCGAACCGTGCTGCCTAGGTCGCGTCCACGTACGCTGTACTTAATGGCAATGTACCGCGAGTTACCCTCGCGATAGATGGTTGAGGCTCCGTCCTCAAGTTTGATCTCGCATAATTGCCCAAGCGATACGCGCTCGCCCGAGGGCGCAAGGATACGGATATTGGCAATCCCGTCCACCGTTTTTCGAAATGGCTCTTGGTACCGGGCCGTCAAATCATATCGCTGCTCGCCAATCAATATCTGACTTACGGCTTTGCCGCCAACCGCGGTCTCTATTGCGTCTTGAATGTCGCTTACATTGATTCCGAAACGATCCGCAGCAGCTCGATCCACCACGAGATTGACGTTTGGCTGACCGCGAACCTGGAAAGTTCCCAAATCCGCGACACCCGGAATTTTGCTCATTACATCCTGAATCGCATTGGCTTTTGCTTCGAGTGTCTTAAGATCTGTGCCGAAAAGTTTTACTGCCAATTCGCCTTTAACGCCGCTAATAGCCTCCTCAACATTGTCCGAAATCGGCTGCGAGAAGTTCCAGTCCACTCCTGGAAATTTGCTCAGCTCTTTATCCATTGCCGCGATCAATTCATCTTTGGTTTTGTACTCCGCGCGCCATTTTGATCGGGGCAGAAGGTCTACAAAAAATTCTGTGTTATAAAAACCGCTAGCATCGCTGCCGTCGTCAGGCCGTCCCAGCTGACTCACAACTTTAGTTACTTCAGGGAAATTCGCCAGCTTTCGCCGAGCCTCATTCGATAATGCGAGACTGGCGGAAGGGCCTGTACTGGGAGCAAGAGTGCCTCTGACCCAAATAGCGCCTTCATCCAAATGCGGTAAGAATTCCGATCCGACAATACCGCTGAAAGCCAAGAACAACATCACGGCTAGTGCGGCAACACCCAACCCCAGTGTGAGTTTTAGATGATCGAAGCACCAGTCCAGCGTTCGAGCGTAGCGCTCTTGCAAGAAATGTAATACAGGATTTTTCCATTCCTTGATTTCGTCTTGAAATAACAGAGTGCAGAGTACCGGTGCGATTAAGAGCGCAAAGATAAGAGCGCCTAACAATGCGAACGCAACCGTCCACGCCATTGGACGGAACAAGCGTCCTTCCACGCGCTGCAAGGTGAATATCGGTAAATACGAAGCGATAATAATGATGCGGGCGAAAAATACTGGCTTTTGTACTTCGTGCGCTGCAGTCGCCACCATTTGAGTGAAAGACTTCTTACCGCGGCCCAATTCCGAATGCCGCAGAATGTTTTCCACCATGACAACGGAGCCGTCTACTACCATCCCAAAATCAAGTGCTCCAAGCGAAAGCAAATTTGCCGGAATATGACGGAGGTCAAGAAGAATCGCTGCAAAAAGAAGAGAGAAGGGAATCGTGATGGTGACGATTAGTGCGCTGCGAACATTTCCCAGGAATAGAAACAGAATCAGAGTAACGAGAATCACGCCGTCGGTGAGATTCCTCAGCACCGTATGCGTCGTGTAATGCACGAGGTCGCTGCGATCAAGGTGCGGGACTAGCTTCACTCCTTTGGGCAGCAGGCTATCGTTAAGTTGCTTGATCTTTTCATGCAGCGCATCGAGAGTCGTATCAGCTTCGGCTCCTTTGCGAAGTAGAACGATGCCTTCCACTACATCATCGTTGTTGACGATGGTGCCGTCTTCAGTGCGAATGGTCTTGCCCAGTTGTCCAAGGCGCACCTTGGGCGCTTGCACTACAACCCCGAGATCGCGTACACGCACCGGAGTTCCATTCACGGCTTTGACTACGGTGGCCGCAACATCGTTCGTAGTCTGCATCAATCCAACTGCACGAACATTCAGGGCTTGTTCGCCTCGCTCGATAAATCCACCGCCGGCGTTGGTGTTGTTTGCAGCCAATGCTTGCTCGACCTGGGTCAGCGAAAGCCCATAAGAAACCAGCTTTCCCGGATCAAGCTGCACCTGGTATTCGCGCGTGGGGCCGCCAAACGGATTTACATCCACGACATTGGGAACAGACTTCAATTGATTCACTACGAACCAATCGTTCAGTGTCTTCAGCTCCATCACATCGTACTTTGGATTGTTGCTTTGGAGCGTGTAGAACATGATCTGTCCGGTTGGACTGTAGTCCGGACCAAGCCCAGGATTTACGCCTTGAGGAAGCGTTACCTGCTGAAGACGATCAATGACTTCTTGGCGGGCATTGAGGGTGGTGGTCTCATCGTCATAAATTATCGTGATTACGGAAAGCCCTGCGAGTGATGTGGACCGCAGGTGTGTCATGTGGGCAACGCCATTCAACTGCACTTCGAGGGGAACGGTTATTTGTTGTTCAACCTCTTCGGCCGCGTGTCCCGGCCATTGCGTGATGATTTGCGTATAAGTATCTGCGACATCGGGATACGCTTCGATAGGTAAGTTATGGAACGAGACGATGCCCCACACAAACAACAACACGGAAAGACTCAGTACCAAAATGCGATTGCGCAGGGCAAAGTCGATGAGATATGGAATCATTTGCTCTGTCCTGCGACGGCCGATGAGAAATCAAGCGCATTTGTCACGACTTCCTGACTTGCGTTAACCGCACCTTCAATCTCTTGCAATCCGTCGGATGTCTCTCCGGAAGAGCGCACCTCGATGCGACGGAATTGATTGGGGCCTTCCTTGCGGAATAGCCAATCCTTATCTTGCAAGCGCATGATCGCGGTACTAGGGACAACCAACCGGTTGTTCAGCTTGCGGGAGCGGAAGGTCGCTACCGTATACATTCCCGGACGTAAAGACCCATCCGGATTTGAGAGCACGATTCGGACTTTCGCCGAGCGCAGATTCGGATCAAGCACGCGTGAAATGTCAGAGACTGTCCCGTGATAAACCTTGTCACGATAGGCGTTCAGCCGAATTTCCGCAGGATCTCCAACGTGTACGTCACCAAGATCATTTTCATACACATCACATAACACCCAAACCTGTGACAGGTCCGCAATCGTGAATAGGTTAGGACTGTTGTCCAAACTCTTAACTCCTTCGGATCCAGCCACGTTTTGTTCAACGATTGTTCCGGAAGTCGGCGCATGGATCTCAATCACTGAACTCGGTTGAGCCGGATTGCCACCAAGTATCCGCACATGGTCATCGGTGTTGTGAACGTCGACTTGAGCTTTCTCCTCGGCGTCTTCAGCGATTTCTAGATCTTTGGAAGCGATCGCGCCGTGCGAGTAGAGCAGTTGTGCCCGGTCTAGCGCCTTTTTTGCCAGTCGTTCATCTGCGACCGCCTTTTGATAATCCGAGAACGCACCCGCAAGATCGGAGCTGTAAATGGTAATCAGTACTTGGCCTTTTTTTACGTAATCACCAAGCCGCACTTTCAAGTCAACTACTTTTCCCGAACCTTGTGAGGTCACGTGAATGGTGCGATTCACATCCGGAGTTACGGCCCCATTGGCGTTCAGTATGCGCGGTAGTTGACGAGTTTCCACTTTCGCCAACTTGAAAACTTCTGGATTATCGACAGTGTAGACACCAGGTTCAAGCGTAACCTCAGTTTTGGTGGGGGCGGCTTTCGTATCTTTCGAGCAGGAAGCTGCGGTTATTATCAGCAGCAGGCATGTGAGTAGCGCCGCATACCATCGATTATTCTTATTCTGCATACCGCTCATGGGATTACCTCGCGGCCTACGGCCAGATTTAATTGAGCTGCGGCCGTCAAGTAAGTGCCGACCAAATTAACGTAGTTCAATTGCACGCTGCGGTACTCCGCCTGTGCGTTTAGAAAATCAAGCAGCGAAGTCCCGCCGTGTTGATATGAAAACGAAATTGTGTCGCGCACACGGACAGATTGCTGCAGGTATTTAGCTTTGTACGGCCGGAGCAGAGTCAGGTTACTTTCGAGCGTGGCATAGCTGGAATCGACATCACTCAGTACTGCCGCTTCCGCAGCCTCGCGCAATCTCTCAGTGCGCGTAATATCTAATTGCGTGCGCAGCTTCTCTCCTTGATTGCGGTCGAAGATGCGCAGCGGAATGCTCACACTGACACCAACTGTATTGATTGCAAATGGATTATTGGTGGACGAATTGTGGATATACCACGCGCTAAAGATTGGGTCGGTTGAGCCGTTCGCAATCGCCAGCTTGTAATCGGTTTGAGCTTTGTCCACCGCTTCGACCGCCGCTTTCAGGTCAGGTCGTGTGTCCAGAGCAATCTTCCGGAATTCATCACGCGGCATAAGTTGGTCGTTAAAATCGAACAGACCAGTTACGTCAAACTGATCCAGGGGAGTGCGGTCGTTCAACAGCGTGAGCAACTGGATCTTTGCGGTTTCGAGATTTTCTTCGGCAGCTTGCAAGTCCGATTCATACTGGACCCGTTGTAGTTCCAGCCGGTCAAGGTCTATCTGTGCAATGTCGCCAGCTTGGAAGCGATCTCTACTGATCTGGAGCAAGCGGTCGTAATAATCAAGATTGTCTTTCGCCAACTGGAGCACCGCTTTCGCCTGCAGCGCTGATACGAACGCACCACGCAAGTTGAAGAGCATGGTTCTTTCCACATCGGCATGGGTCGACTCGGCAATCAGAGTTCCTTTTTTTGCGCTTTCCAGGCGTAACTCCCGTTTGTGCTGCCGTTCGTGCAGATAGCTAATGCTGGGAGACTCAAAAGTGCCGGTGAATGGCCGCCAGATGCCTCTATCAGGAGCGATTTGGGTTCCATCCACCGACAGAGTGAACGTTGGGTTCGGACGTAGAAAAGCCGCAATTTCCTGGGCTTTTGATTCATCTATATTTAATTTATCTGCCAATAAATTCGGATTGCTAACTTCAAACCGTTGCACAACTTTCTCCCACGTCCAAGGCTGCGGAGTCTGTGCCATGGCTCCGCAGCACAACAGGACCAGCAACGCCGAATTTAGCCAAATAGCATTTCGCATGCACTACCCCACACACACATTTAAGAACTCAATTGATACAACGCAGAAATCGGGGTTCTCCCAAATCATGGCGGTTTTAAAAAATAAATTGAGAAAATGCTAGACGGAGGGAGGAGCGCGGCCCGAATCAAGGCCAATTCGGGTATGAGTACAAACAATAGCGAAACGGTTAGCAACAACTCCAATTGTTTGGAACTGTGTATCGAAAACCGAAATAAGCGTAAGCAATGCTGGAGACCCATTAGTTAAATTGGGTCTCGAAGATGAGTTGTCGCTCGCCTGTCTGGCAACATGTTTGGAACGGCTCGATTCTTCGATCTCAGGTCGCATGGCATGCAGATCGTCCGTGGCAGACACTACGGGAAATAGCAACATCAGCATGCATCCCAATACCAGCAAGCAATTCCAATGGGGAAAATGCCGCAACTTATTTTGGCTGGCTTTCTCGCGCTGCCAAAGCCAATAGGCCGGTAAGGCAAGTGAAAGCCAGCAAAGATTAAGTAATAGTTCCATTCGGTTAAATGTTACCTACACGTCACGCACAATTATCTGAATGCCTGCAAGTTTTGCAAAATAATCCAACCAAGTCAATGTTGCGCAAAGGCGGTGGTCATTTGAAAAGCTGCAATTTTTTTGTTATTCCGAAGCGCTGGCTATGGTTTTCGTAAACTTATCGCTACCCAAGGACTTGTTCCATTGTCCCGAATTTCCCCAGCAAAACAACCTGCCCTGCCTTAATGCCATCTTCTACATAGCTTTAGCGCATGTTGTCCCTCTGGTACCCGACAATGGCAACCTTGACGAGCGAGCCTACAAACGGAATAAAGTCAGGATCATACCGTGGACTAAAAATCGCGATTCTAATAAGCCTAAGCATCCTGATGATTTTCACAGTTATCGGCTTTTACGAGGCGAGGCCAATCCTCAAAAAACGCGTGGTGGCATTGCTGAGCGAGAAATTTCAGGGAGAGGTTCAACTCGATAATCTGGAAGTCTCTGTCTTTCCTAAAGTTCGAGCACACGGTTCAAATCTAAGCGTACGTTATGGCAATCGTTCTGATGTGCCACCAATAATTCAAGTCCGCGAACTTATCGGGGAAGCAAGTCTCTTGAGTCTGGTCGAGAAGCCCTGGAAGATTAATCGTGTCGAACTTCGCGGATTAGATATCCAGATCCCGCCGAAAGACCCGAATTCTTCCAACAATGGGCAACACGGATATTGGAACCGGATAAAGGACATGCCAATCTTGATCCATGAATTAACTGTGGATGATGCCCGTCTCGAGCTTCTTCCTAAAAGCAAAGACAAGCTCCCACACGTTTTCGAAATTCACCACGTATTGATGCATTACGTGGGTTTGCATCGACCCGCGTCTTTCAGCGCACAATTGACTAATGCAACCCCTCCAGGTGAAATCGAGACGGCTGGAGATTTTGGACCATGGAATTCAGCCGATCCCGGTGAAACCCCTCTGGCCGCCGACTACACTTTCGTCAATGCCGATCTTGGAGTACTCAAAGGAATTGCGGGAACGCTGTCTTCAAAAGGAAAATTCCAGGGTGTTCTCAATCGCATCGAGGTTGAAGGCGAGACGGATACGCCTGACTTCAGCTTAAGAATTGGCGGTCACCCAGTTGCCCTACACACAGATTTCAGTGCCACGGTGGATGGACTCAACGGGAATACGCTTCTTCATCCTGTCCGGGCGCGTTTGCTTGACTCATTTATTACTGCGAATGGCGAAGTTATCGGTAAGCCCGGAATCAAGGGAAGGACGATCAAGCTTGATGTCATTGTTAGCAAGGGAAAGATTCAAGATGTGCTACGACTGGCTGTGAAATCACAAAAACCTTTGATGACCGGCAATCTAAAACTCCATACAAAATTTGATCTACCCGCTGGCGATGCCGACATAATCGACAAGCTAAGGCTATATGGGAACTTCGGAGTAGAGGGTGCTCAGTTCACTGATCCGAAATTGAGTGCCAAAATTGAGACCCTAAGTCGTAAAGGAGAGGGGAAGCCAAGCGACATGGCAGCTGGGAGTGACGTCTCTCAATTAAAGGGAACATTCGGATTGCAAAATGCCGACATCGCTTTCCGGCAACTTACATTTGCAGTTGAGGGAGCCAGCGTGCAGCTCCATGGCGGCTATGCACTCGACGACGAAGCGCTCAACTTCCACGGGCATTTGCGATTAAACGCAAAACTTTCCCAAACTATGACCGGATTTAAATCCGTAATGCTGAAACCGTTTGACTCGTTCTTCCGTAAAAAAGGTGTCACCGAATTGCCGATTAAGATTACAGGAACCCGCGGCAAACCATCTTTTGGACTGGACTTCCATCACTAGCAAACTGCCGGTTCTAGTGTGTGAATGAAACATTTAAGCCCGTTGTCAAAGTTAGGTCATTACGTTTTTTCCCGATCGGCGGATTCGATACATAAATATTCCCGAATGCGTTCTGCCATCCCAGCCAACTATTAATTTTGGTGATTGTGCCCAGGTTAAACGTCGTCCGATATTCGCCTGAATCGCCGTCGCTCAAGCCGGGATAAAAATAAAGCTTCTGTGTAAGTGCTGTTGATTTTCCGACTTTATGCGCAAGTTCTTCTCCCAATGTGATTGCTGCGAAGTTGCGCGTAAAGGCAGGATTAGGCGCGACAGCGCTATAACTTTCACGTGTATAGTTTGCCCCACCTAAGAAATCTAAGACTGTGCGGTCATTATTGATTGCATGAAAACCTAATCCGGCCCCAAACAATGATCGCAAATTCAAGCCTTGCAAAGCATCTGTGTCGAACTCCCCATTCACATACGCGAAAAGCCGCGTATCCAAATTCCGGTCATAGCGGATGCCACTCTGAATGGAATTTGCGGTCACACCTGGCGAAACTCCTATGGAATTATTCGTCGTATAGACGCTATTGGCAAACAGTCCAATGTGGTCGTTCAGAGCTTTTCGATCTGCGGTGAAAGCCAGCGCAAAATTTTTGGTTTCACTATTACCAGCAGTAAGCGCAAATCCCACATTTGCCCCTCCCTGCCATCCCTGCGTGAGCCTAGGGTGTTGCGACTTTTCATAAGCTGCTTGTTCGTCAGCATTCCGTATATCGACGACGTCGTCCGTGGGAACGGTTACTGCGCCCTTGTCCGCCGTTGTGACCGTGATCTTTTCATCGGAAGTTGTAACCACTCCGACTGCCGTCTGTCCACCCTTCAAATCAATATGCAGGGGCTCATTGGACTTAATCTCCTGTACCGCAGGCCATTGCACAGTAACGTCTCCGGCAAATTCCGTCTTGATCACCAGAGTTTTGCCGTCCGCCTTGGTGATGGCGCCCGTAAGCCGGTCGCCATTCTTCATCGTAATTTGATCAGCCAACAAAGCAGCGCTGAACACGAACACAAACATCAGCGATAATAATCGGAATTTAAGCACGACATATCCTCCAGTAAGTTCGGATGGATCCGCAAAATCTAAGTTGAGCTGCAATACGACAGAAGCGGTGGTGATCCGGGTTAAATCAGATATGATGAGTCCCCTGCTAACGGATGTTCGCGCTAGCTCTTAATCTCAGAACCAGAAGAACCGGCCGGTTGCGACGGGGATTTCGGCTGTTCCAAGCCGCCATTTTTCATGGCATCTTTAAACCCGCGAATGCCTTCTCCGATGCCTTTGCCCAGTTCCGGCAATTTTTTCGGCCCGAACACAAGCAGGGCAATGGCGAAGATAACCAACAGATGCATCGGTTGAAAAAGGCCTTCAAACATAAGCTCCTCCGGCAAAAGATTGTCTTAACACTACTGAACTACAGTGCTCTCGTCAATGCAGCAGGTATACGAATGCGACTGTAAGCATGCGGCTCACACACGGGAGCGATAAACGATTACCTCAGTTATCTGGTTCTTGTTACCACCTGGAACTATTGTGTAAGAAAACAAGCCGAATCCCAACTTCGGCAGGAGTTTCCGGTGTTGTATAAGAGCCTCGTTTTTCTTTTTATCATTTATTCCATACTGCCCGTCATGGCGGACCATACTGCAACCTCTTCCATAGATTGCACGGAACTAATGGCATGGAAGATTGGTGGGATCTCGAACGCACGCGTCGAACAACTACAACGCGAACGGTCAACAACTACAAGCCAGAGCTGTTCTCCGAAGTTACTCAAAGCGGCTGACCTTGCGAAACGTAAAAACTACGAAGCCGCCGAAGAACTTTTGCGGGGGTTGATTTCTACTGATCCAAATAGCGCGCCTCTTCACTTTGCGTTGGGCTATCTTCGCCAGCAACAAGGTGACTGGGATGAAGCCTTTGACGAATACACCGACTCGAAACACGCCGATCCTATTCTGCCGGAGGTACATAACCGCCTTGCAGAAGTGTTCTACCACTCCGACGACGGCGATAACACAATTGCCGAAGCTCGAACTGCGCTTAGCCTTGATCCAGAGAATGTAGAAGCCTACCGCTATTTGGGACTTGGTCTTTACTCCAATCAGAAATATCAGGCCGCTCTAAACGCGTTTCACAAGTCTCTCGAACGGTCGCCGGACAACGCTGCGGTTTACTATGAGATTGGTAACGCGCTTCACGATCAAGGCAAGCTGGATACCGCCACAACAGCGTATCGGAAGGCGATACAGCTCAATCCGCAGTTCTGGGAAGCTCACAATAGTCTGGGAATTACGCTCCATGATGCTGGAAAGTTCGACGAAGCGATAGCGGAGTATCGCCGAGCTGAACGATTGGCGCCTCGGGAACCGAATGTAAAAAATAATCTAGCCAACACATTCTGTGATCAAGGCAACTACGATAAAGCGATCACAGAGTTTCGCGACCTTTTCCGACTAAACCCGGACTGGAAAAGCGGACACGACAATCTGGCGAAAGCGCTTCTGATCAAACGGGACTACGACGCGGCCATCAGCGAACTAAAGCTCGCAATTCTTAACAATCCTACTGCACCTGCTGAGCACCGGGTCCTCGGTCAAACATTGCTGTTGACTAATAATCCGTCGGAAGCGCTACGTGAGTTACGGATTACCGTAGGGCTGGATCCAAACTCTGCATTAGCGCACCGTCTTCTTGGCACTGCATTGTTTGAAACCGAGGATGCGGAAGCAGCTGCAAAAGAATTTCAGGAGGCTTTGCGCTTAGAGCCTTCCGCCGACAACCATTATTACCTCGCAGCGTGCCTAATGAGCCTCGGAAAAGACAGCGAAGCCCTCGCGGAACTCGAGAAAGCTTCCAGTATGAAACCAGGGCAGAATTTATACCGGGCGCGTAAGGAGGAGCTTCTGAAGTTGATGCAATCGAGCAATCAATAATCAATCTCTTCAAGAGAGCTAAAACTATCTGTGCATCTAGGCCATGTACCAATGCCGCTACCCGCATACACTGTCGTGTATCGGCAGCCAGCCCGGTTCTAACTAGAATAGCTTTCACACAGTGCGCATCACATGATTCGTCGCTTGAAGTAAATATGGAGTTAAAAATGAGCTCCCCTCAAACTGCCCCAATCGTTTCCACTTCACAAGTTGTTGCAGCCAACATTCAAGTCAAAGCTGCCACGCAAAATCATCCGCGCGGAATTGAATCCGCTGCTTCCGTCCTCGACATCGTTCCTAAACATGCTGGATACGGGCTGCCTTGCTCGAAGTGCAAAACCTACTACACGGCCGATCTCGCAACTTGTCCGGTCTGCAAATCTTCGGATCGAGTTGCACCCATTGCTCTAATCATCTCTGCCCAATCTGCAGCGACCGAAACGCTTCCTGATCCGGAAATAGTTGAGCAGGAACGCGAACGTTTCCTGCGCGACTTCCAACTAAACGTCGCCGCAGCCAATCTGGAATCTGAAAGTACCATCGTGAACTGCAGTAAACAGGAGAACCATAAAGGCGATCCACAACCTGCGACTCTATGCCAAGGTTGCTATGATCATCTGCAGGAACGAGTGGACGTGCTCGAAGCCGTGCTGCACATGGATTTAAAAGAAGCAGCAGAAGTAATCTACGATGCGGTATGGTCTGATCCATCAGACCCGAGCAAGACATATCTCAACGCGGCATCGGCGCTTCTCGCGGAGTTACGTAAGCGTTCAGGGATAACCCAAGTCTTCGGCCCGCTACAGCCGATGTCCGATTAAAAGCAATCCCTCTAACCTAACAGGCCTAAGATTTCATAGCCATATGAGATTGCCAAATGCGGATCAGCTAGCAAGAGGCAGCGAAAAATAGAATACGGAGCCTCGGCCCACTTGACTGGTGACTCCGATTTTTCCTCCATGTGCTTCGACGATGGCTCTCGCAATTGCCAATCCCATCCCGGTTCCTTGGACGCGGTATCTCTGATTCTTTCCTCGATAAAATTTATCGAAGATTAGTCCCTGCTCCATGTCTTCGATGCCAGCGCCTTGATCGGAAACACTGATGGTTAAATTGCTGACCGATAAATTATTGGTTTTCAGCTCAGCAGTAATGCGGATTGGTGTTCCCGCATCGGAGTATTTAGCCGCGTTTTCGAGTAATTGAGTCAGCACTTCTTTAATCCGCTCGGGATCTATGCGTGCTAGCGCATCTTTCGGACAGCGTATGTCTACAGAATGCTTTTCAAGCACCTGCTTGAGATTCGCTACAACGCCATTAATGAGCTCGATAATCCGGACAAGTTTGAGATCAAGCTCGAATTCATGCGATTCAAGCTTGGCTACTTCCGCAGCTTCGCCAACTAATCGATTCAACCGGTCACTCTCCTCGTTGATGACGGTCATCAACTCCTGGCGATCGGTAGAGGCGAGATCAATATCCGACATTAAGCTTGTGATGGAAGCCTTGATGGAAGTAAGCGGAGTGCGAAATTCGTGCGTGATGGAATCGAGAATGGCCGAACGCAGTTGTTCTCCTTCGCGTGAGGCTTCGGAGCGGCTTAAAGTTTCGACAGCATTAGCGCGCTCAACCGCAATAGCGATAAGGCTTCCCATCGCATCGAGGGTCTGCCGCGACAGGCTTCCACTCACACCGATTGTGCCCACGGTTTTTACGCCCATCTTTAAAGGCGTGAAACTTAAGTGACGCTCGGTGTCGAGGATTGGTTCTCCTCGGGCAATCACCGATTTGAGGTGGTCGGCATCCAAGTCGCGCGTTTCAACTCCAGAACGATAGATATCGCCCTTTTCCGGGATGTAGATAGCCGCGGCAGATACTCCAAATGATTCGATGACGTGCTGGGGGATGGCGTTGAGCAATTTCAAAATGTTGTCGGCGGTCAATAGCTGTTGGCTGAATTGATAAAGACGCTCAAGCTCTCGTCGCCTCCGAACGGCTTCATCCGTTTGTTTACGTGCCCTCTCGGAAAGTTCGCTGGCTACAACGGCAGTCGCGATAAAGGCAAATAAAGCGATCCAATTCTGCGAATCAGCAATAGTAAAAGTGCCAACAGGCGGCAGAAAATAGTAATTGAATGCGGCCGTCGCAAGTACAGCCATAAAAAGTGAAGATATTAAGCCCCACACGGAAGAGACAACTAAAACACAAAGCAGGAATGTCAGGGCAACTGTGGTCGGATTTACGTGGAGCAGGCGGGTGTAAAGGTAGACGACAGCCCACACCAGAGCAGAACAGCCAGCAAAACGCCCGAGAGTACGCACGACGGAGGTGTTCACGAGCACCGATTGTAGCTGAAGCACCAGAGAACATCGACAAACACAAAATTGTCGTCCACAATAGTCGCGATGGCTAAGACTCCCGAGCAATGGCTGGAAGCAGCGGAAACTGCCGAACTGGCGAAGGCTGGCGGCATCTTCAAGTTATTTCTCGGCTACGCGCCTGGCGTGGGCAAAACTTACAGCATGTTGAGCGAGGCGATCCGAAGAAAGAATCGCGGCGAAGATGTCGTAATTGGAATTATTGAGACGCACGGACGCAAAGGGGTTGTCGAGCTTGCCCAACAGCTTGAAACAGTTCCCCGAAAAAAACTCGAATACAAAGGCACGACATTTGAGGAAATGGATCTCGATGCCATTTTGGAGCGCAAATCTTCCGTAGTTTTAATCGATGAATTGGCTCACACCAACATAGAAGGCAGTAAACATCAGAAGCGGTACGAAGATGTTCTCGACATTATTGATGCTGGTATCTGCGTTCTTTCGACGATGAACGTCCAACATCTCGAGAGCGTAGCTCCGAGCGTACAACGAATAAGCGGAGTAACCGTCCGGGAAACCGTGCCTGATTGGGTGATGAAGCGGGTTACGGAAGTTGTAATGTCGGATGTGACTCCCGAAGCTTTACAGACGCGAATGCGGCGGGGAGACATTTATCCGTTGGACCGGGTCGAACGGGCCTTAACGAACTTCTTTCGGCCAGCAAATCTTATCGCGCTGCGCGAACTCGCGCTGCGCGAAGTTGCTCAAGAAGTCGATCGCAGTCTCGAAACTTATCTCGAAAAAGAGGAGCCGGATCGTAATCTCGGAGTGCGCGAAAGATTTGCGGTTTGCATCAGTTCGAATCCTTCGGCGCAATACATCATTGCTCGCGCAGCCCGTATGGCGCGTCGGCTTGATGCCGAGCTTTACGTCCTCTACATCGATATAGGAGTGGACGAGAGCGAGACGAATCAACGCTCGCTAGAATCAAATCTCCGCCTTGCTAAAGATGTTGGTGCGCAGGTAGTTCGAATGACCTCGCGTTCAGTGGCCGAACCAGTTGCACAATTCGTTCGCGAAAAACATATTACCCAAGTTGTATTTGGGAGATCCGCGGTTAAGGGTTGGAAACGATATTTGTATCTCAATACGATTCATAAATTCCTCCGAGATGCTCCGCCGGTGGACGTTCACATCGTTACCCAGTCTTCCTCTTAGCCTATGGCAGACCCAATCATGCCGCACCGAGATACGCCAGAGAAGAAACGAATTCTTGTTGTCGATGATGAACCACAAATCACGCGGGTGTTGCGTACTTCTCTGAGTGGCAGCGGCTATGAAGTTCGCACAGCAGAGGACGGTCATGCCGGCTTAAGGTTGGCGCGTGAATGGCAGCCTGACCTCGTGATCACCGATGTTTCCATGCCAAACATGGATGGCATTGAACTGTCGGGCCAGCTGAGAGCCGAGTCGCGAGTACCGATCATCGTGCTCTCCGTGAAAGGTGAAGAACGGACCAAAGTCGCCGCTCTCGATGCTGGAGCGGATGACTATCTTACCAAGCCAATCGGAATGAATGAATTATTGGCTCGGGTGAGAAGAAATTTATCACGCGTGCAGGCGGTCGAAGACACCGCAAGACGAACCATTGAAATTGGAGATTTTCGCATTGATAGTGATGCGAACCGTGTGTTGGTGAAGGGCCGCGAACTAAGACTTACGCCAAAAGAATTCGAGCTTCTAGGCTATCTTGCGAGACATGCCAGCAGAGTCGTTACCCATCGAGTATTGCTCTCCGCGATTTGGGGGCCAAATGCGGTCGAACAACCCGAGCACCTCAGAGTGCTAGTGGGACAGCTTCGAAAAAAAATCGAGAGTGAAGGAGCATCTCATTACATTATTACGGAACCCTGGGTTGGATATCGCTTGGAGCCATCCGGCGAATCGCACTCGGGGTGAGCCCCGATCGCAAGCTGCGAACGTTTTGATCTCCTAAGTTTTTCATCAACCTTTGTTTGTCTCTCTCGCGTCCTCAGTCGGTAGCGTCAGTTTCCTCCCATGTGCGGCCGCATCCCTAGCTTATGAATCTTTTACGGAGTTTTTATCCAATTCTTACGTCTGCAAGTCTTGAATGAGAACAAGAAGGCAAGGCTCTTATGTCGCTTATTCAGGATATTCCGGCAGAACGACTAGCCAGACTGCTTCATCACTATCAGGAAGCCCTCACTAACCAACTTCACGAAACCGGGACGGGAGGGAATGAGGCTTTAATTCCATGGGAGCAGACTTCAGAAGCGGAGCGGAAATTACTGATTGCAGCGGCTCAATTGTCATTGCTGGAACTGGATTCGACGCAAGGCTCAGAAATGAGGAGTTACTATGCGAAACCCGGCAAGGCGAGTGGGGATGTTGATCGCCGATTGGATCCGCGCACGGCTCAATGCTGTTGACCAGAGAAGTCAACCGCTGTCCTCAGAAACAGTAGGTGAAGAAATGAAAATAGGACTTGCTTTGTTATGCGCTGGAACAGTGGCGTTCATGTTGCGTGTGTTAATAGCCCTTGTGACCGACATTAAAAATATGTTCAACATGCCGGTGAAAGTCTATATAGCCAAGTTCAACCCGAAGTCCAAGCCACCTGTTCGACGTGGAGACCCGATTATCATGGAGCTCCGCCAAGACATTCAAAAGTCCGCGACTCGGAGGGCAGCCGGAGTAGCTTTGGTTTTAACCGCCGCTGTGTTGCTAGGCTTACCGGCGCATGCTCAACAAACATCGAGGGCGACTAACAATACGCCGGATCAGCCCAGCACGACACATCAGGAATTAATAAAAGAACTCGATGCCATGAAAAAACGCATTGAGCAACTTGAAGCACAGTTGGGCAACAAAAAGTCACAAGAAAACCCAGCTTCCGAAACGCAGGTTCCTGAAAAGGAGGTCGACTCCTCGCCGGCAATTGCGAGAACCACAACAGAAGCGGTGTCGCATCCCAGTGCCCCAACAAAGCCAGGCAAAGAAGAGCCGTTTGCATTCGCCGATTGGACTTGGCTGAATGGGAACCCGCGCACGAAAACACCTGCATTCGACTCAAAGTTTTTTACCCCCGAAATACGGGTCGATGTCGCCTACCACTACGATTTTAATCATCCCAAGGACGACACTATCGCCGGGTCAGGTGAAGTATTTCGATCCAACGAGGTCGGGCTAACTGACCTGGGAATAGGCGGCGATTTTCACTATGACAATGTTCGCGCGCGTGTATTGAGCCAGATCGGTTTGTACTCTACTGCGACTCCGCGCAACGACGCCAGTTACACGCGTGGCCAATGGGATTTGGCTAATGCCTACCGCTATGTATCCGAAGCCTGGGGTGGCTATCACTGGGACGCAATGCATGGGGTCAATGTTGATGCCGGTATTTTCTTGTCATATGTAGGCCTATTTAGCTTTTACCAATTCGATAACTGGGCTTACCAGCCATCTTATGTGTCATCGAATACTCCGTGGTTCTTTACCGGACTGCGGGTCCAGATGTTTCCGACGAAGAAGCTGAAAATCGAGCCCTGGCTCATCAACGGATGGCAATCATATGCGCGATTCAACGGCAGGTTGGGGTTGGGTGGTCAAATTTTGTACCGACCTAATGAATGGCTTTCCCTTTTGACCAACAACTATGGAGCTGGCGAAGACGCTTTGGGTATTCCGAATCGCACACGTTACCACACCGATAACAGCATTCAATTGAAGTATTACGACCACCCGGAGCGCTTCCTGGACAAGATGGCTTTCAGCGTGACGGGAGACGCTGGCTGCGAAACTGGTGGCGGGGTGAATTGCACGGGCAACCGGAAGAATGCCCAAGGTCAGATTATCGCCTATAAGCAGAGCTTCCTCGGGTACATGGTCTATAACCGCTGGTGGTTTCATCGTGATCGCTATGGCGTCACGATTGGTGGCGGCCAGATTAATAATCCAGGCCGATACCTCGTGCTGCTGCCCCCGATTAACGGGGCCACTGCCGCCTCGGGCACTCCATATTTCACGGAAAATCCTGGTGATCAGTTCAAAGCCTGGGATGTTTCCGTAACATACGATTACATGCCGAGCCAGTACATCACATTCCGTTGGGAGTTTAACCATCGCCATGCCAATGTGCCGTACTTCAGTGGCCCAGGCGGAATTACGCCGTCGGGCGGAAATACTGGCACTGCGGGGTCAATTATCGCGGGCTTCCAACCAGATCTGCGTCACACCGAGGATCGCGGCACCATGGCGATTCTGGTGAAGTTTTAGCAAGGATCATAGAAGTGGGCCATGTCTACCCGAAATAAACTTATATTGTGCTGTCATCAACGTGCAATCTTCGGGGTCCTATGTTGTTCAATTCTTGCCACTATTTTGTATCCCGTAGCTCAGGCTTCGTCGGACACTATCATGCTCACCGGTGAGGTGAGTTGCGGACGCTGCCAGACAATACAACCTCCACCCAAAGGGTACACAAGATATAGCTGGGCGCTACATTCGATCAGCGCAGGAGACGATCTCGTGCTTGTTATCGGAGATAGAGCCTACAAACTCCAGGGTGACAAAAATCAACTTCTGAAGTACGTCAGTCACACGGCCACTGTGAACGGCAGTTTGCAAGGGGCCACACTGGTAATACGGACGATTACGTGTCCAAAGAAGAACAAGTAGCTGAACTCACAAGAGACGCCCGAGCCTTCGATGCCAAGTGATCGAATACAACGAAGAAACGAGCATAAAGCAAAGATTGGATCGGCTCCGATCTTGCAATGGGGTGACCGCCTAACACTGGAAACTTGGTCCCGGCGGCCAGAGTTTCCTGCAGCCCTTAAGCGATGGGCGCAATTAATACTTGCCTGTGCTGAAGGTAAAACGAACGCAACTGTCTCCCGGGAGGTAGGGATTACCCAACTAACCGTTGGGAAGTGGCGCCGCCAATTCGTTGCTGCACCAGCGTGTGAATGGTTCCGAAGATCTCCGCTAGATTATTCTGCTTTTCAATCCCGCTTTGACCTCCTTCCCGTAAACGGACTCGCTATGATTTTTACGGTTTTTTTATGAACTTCTTACGCAAACCTTAGCGACAATCGGTTGCAATCGATGTGTGGGTTTCGGCCCTGGAGGTGGATATGCGAGATCTGATGTTTTTGATCATCACCGTATCATTTTTTGTGGTTTCTATTTGTTATGTGCGGTTTTGCGATCGGATTCGCTAGAGGAAACACAATGAATACTGAATCGATCATCATGCTAATTGTGACCGCGCTCATGGGAATTTATTTGCTGTATGCGTTATTGCGGCCAGAGAGGTTTTGACCATGACAGCGAATGGGTGGTTTCAAATCGTAGTTTTTTTACTGGCTATTTTTGCCGTCACGAAGCCGCTTGGCATTTTTATGGCGAAAGTATTCAATCGCGAGCGAACCTTTCTTGATCCGGTTGTGCGGCCGCTGGAGCGATTGTTGTACTTCCTTACCGGGGTCGACGAAAACCATGAAATGCGCTGGACAGAATATGCCTTCGCCATGCTGCTGTTCAGCGGTGTGTCCATGGCGCTTTTATACGGAATTCAGCGCTTGCAGCAGTTGTTGCCTTGGAATCCTCAGAAATTAGCGGGTGTGGGCGCCGATCTCGCGTTCAACACAGCTGCCTCGTTCACTACCAATACCAACTGGCAGAACTATGGCGGCGAAACCACCATAAGTTATCTCACGCAAATGGCTGGTCTCGCTTATCACAACTTCGCGTCGGCAGCAGTTGGTATTGCGTTGGCGATTGCGTTTATTCGAGGAATTGCGCGACGGGAGAAAGAGACGATTGGAAATTTCTGGGTAGATATGACCCGGACGACTCTTTGGATTTTGCTGCCCATATGCATTGTTTACGCTCTGGTACTCGTGTCACAAGGAGTTGTACAGAACTTGAAGCCCTACGACACGGTGAAGTTGGTCGAACCTCAACAAGTCCAGCACGTCGGTACAGATGGGAAGCCAACCATAGGGCAGGACGGCAAGCCGGTGATGGATACGGTGACCGATCAAATCATTGCGCAAGGTCCTGTGGCTTCGCAGGAAGCGATCAAGATGCTGGGCACTAACGGCGGTGGTTTCTTCAATGCGAATAGCGCCCATCCTTTCGAAAATCCGACGCCGCTCAGTAATTTTCTTCAAATGATTTCCATCTTCATGATCCCCGCCGGGCTTACTTACACACTGGGCCGGATGACGGGATCGCAGCGTCACGGCTGGGCCGTGTGGGGGGCGATGGCTGTTCTGTTTTTTGTGGGTGTCAGCACTGCGTATTGGGCTGAGGCGAAAGGCAATCCCCTATTGCATGGTGTTGATCAGCGCGCCAGCCTTACTCAACCGGGCGGAAATATGGAAGGCAAGGAAGTTCGGTTCGGTATTGCAGACACCGCTCTATTCGCGACGATCACGACGGATGCGAGTTGTGGCGCGATTATTGGCTGGCATGATTCATTCACTCCGCTGGGGGGAATGGTGCCGCTCGCAAACATCATGCTTAGCGAAGTTGTTTTCGGAGGGGTAGGCGCTGGCTTGTACGGAATTTTGATCTATGTCGTTTTAGCAGTGTTCATTGCAGGCTTAATGGTCGGGCGTACACCAGAATATTTAGGGAAAAAGATAGAAGCGTATGACGTGAAGATGGCGATGCTGGTCGCACTCGTCTTCCCGCTCGTGATCCTCGCATTGAGCGCGATTTCCAGTGTCAAAGGGTTTGGAACTTCCAGCATTAGCAATCCGGGACCGCATGGCTTATCGCAAATTCTTTACGCCTTCACATCGATGGCTGGCAACAACGGCTCGGCTTTCGGCGGACTGAACGGAAATACCCCCTGGTACAACATTGCGGGCGGCGTGACCATGCTGATTGAACGATTCTTCATGATCATTCCCATGCTCGCGATCGCAGGTAACCTTGCGCGAAAGAAATATGTACCAGCTTCGTTAGGAACATTCCCGGTAACGACTCCATTGTTTAGCGGATTGTTGGTAGGGGTGATTGTAATTATCGGGGCGTTGACATTTTTCCCTGCTGTGAGCCTGGGACCGATACTCGAGCACCTGCTCATGCAAGCTGGCAAGACTTTCTGAGGACCTATGGCTGACAAGAAGAAATCGAAAAGTGTTTGGGACATGAAGATTGTGCGTGGCGCGCTATCCGACTGTTTCCTCAAACTGAATCCGCGCAACATGATGAAAAACCCGGTCATGTTTGTGGTGGAAGTAGGAAGCGTAATCACTACCGTTCTTCTGGTTCGCGATGCACTTCATCACCAGGGCGCGTTTGGATTCAATCTGCAAATCACGCTGTGGCTATGGTTCACGGTACTCTTCGCTAACTTTGCCGAAGCTATGGCGGAAGACAGAGGAAAAGCGCAAGCCGATTCGTTGCGCAAGGCGCGGACGGAAACAGTCGCTAAGCTGATTCGTCCGAACGGGAAAATTGAAGAGATTGCAAGTTCCAAGCTGCGCTCGGGAGATTTGGTAAACGTTGTGGCTGGCGAACTCATTCCGGGTGATGGAGAGATCATTGAAGGCGTCGCTTCGGTCGATGAATCAGCTATCACCGGAGAATCGGCGCCCGTAATTCGTGAGGCGGGTGGAGATCGATCGGCTGTAACAGGTGGAACGCGTGTGCTTTCCGACTGGCTGAAGATCAAAATAACGTCGAATCCTGGCGAGACTTTTCTCGACCGCATGATTGCATTGGTGGAAGGCGCGGAACGGCAAAAGACTCCGAATGAAATTGCGCTAAATATTCTTCTGGCAGGACTGACAATCATATTTTTGCTGGCAGTCGTTACGCTTCAGCCGTTTGCCATTTACTCGGGCGCGCCGCAGACGGTATTTGTACTGGTGTCACTTCTCGTGTGTCTTATCCCGACAACGATTGGCGGATTGCTCTCGGCCATCGGCATTGCGGGCATGGATCGTCTGGTGCAGCACAATGTTTTAGCGATGTCTGGCCGCGCGGTGGAAGCGGCTGGCGATGTCAACACCCTTCTTCTCGACAAGACCGGAACCATCACGCTGGGAAATCGTGAAGCTGCGGAATTTATTCCGGCTACTGGAATTTCCGAATCACGACTGGCAGATGCCGCGCAATTGTCGTCACTCCCAGATGAAACTCCCGAAGGCCGCTCCATTGTTGTGTTAGCCAAGCAAAAGTATGGGCTTCGCGGAAGAGAGCTGGCATCCCACGAGGCGCAGTTTGTACCGTTCAGCGCCATGACGCGAATGTCTGGAGTCGACATTGACGGACGCGAGATCCGCAAAGGGGCGGCCGAAGCCATCGCAAAATATGTCTCAATCGTAACGGGAAATGGTTTGCCGAAGGATGTACAGGCCACGGTAGAACAAATCGCTCGTTCTGGCGGTACGCCTCTGGTGGTTTCCGAAAACCGCCACCCGCTCGGCGTCATTTATTTGAAAGATATCGTGAAAGGCGGAATGAAGGAACGTTTTGATCAGCTCCGCGCCATGGGAATTCGTACCGTGATGATTACCGGCGATAATCCTCTAACCGCCGCAGCAATTGCCCGTGAAGCCGGAGTAGATGATTTTCTAGCGCAGGCAACTCCCAAGGACAAAATGGATTTAATTCGCCGCGAACAAGGGCAAGGAAAATTAGTCGCCATGACTGGAGATGGAACCAATGATGCTCCAGCGCTTGCGCAGGCCGATGTCGGCGTAGCCATGAACACCGGCACTCAAGCAGCAAAAGAGGCCGGGAACATGGTCGATCTCGATTCCAATCCAACCAAGCTTATTGAGATCGTGGAAATCGGCAAACAGCTTCTTATGACACGAGGGGCATTGACTACATTTTCCATTGCGAATGACGTTGCTAAATATTTTGCAATTATTCCTGCAATGTTTGCGGGCACATTCCCAGTGCTAAACGCTCTGAATATCATGCATCTGAAGACGCCCGGCTCGGCCATCTTATCCGCAGTAATTTTCAATGCGCTGATTATCATTGCGCTGATCCCGTTAGCCTTGCGAGGGGTGAAGTATCACGCCATGGGTGCTGCTGCTCTCTTGCGCCGTAACTTATTGGTCTATGGCGTCGGAGGAATTATCGTTCCATTCATTGGTATCAAGTTGATTGACATGGTGATCACAAGTATCGGGATGGCGTGAGAGGACAGTTATGAAGAAGAATCTAATTACAGCTATTCTAATGACGATCGCGACGACAGTGCTGCTTGGGGTAGTTTATCCACTAGTGATCACTGGCTTGGCGCACGTATTTTTTCACGACAAAGCTGATGGGCAGCTAGTGCAGGCGAACGGTAAGGTAATGGGTTCACGTATCATTGGTCAGCCCTTTGTAGGCGCGGGATATTTTCATTCCCGGCCTTCCGCAGCGGGTAACGGATACGATGCGGCCAACTCCGGCGGCTCAAATCTTGGACCTACGAATCAAAAACTGATTGACCGCGTAAATGCCGACATCGCAACGGATCAGGCTGACAACCCAGGCGTGCTAATTCCGGTCGACCTGGTTACCACCTCCGCGTCAGGACTCGATCCGCACATCACGCCTGCGGGGGCTGAGTTTCAAGTGAAACGAATTGCGAAAGCTCGTGGCTTAAGCGAAGAACAGGTGCGCGCGCTGGTTGCGCGACATACTGAGCAAAGACAGTGGGGATTCATGGGAGAGCCGCGCGTGAATGTGCTGGAACTCAATCTGGATCTGGATGGGTCCTCCTCCCTCAGAAAATGATGATCAACGATGTGGACCTGTTCGGATTAACAACTGTGTCACAGCTTGCCATCGTTTCTGATCGCAAAAAATAAAGACCGGATTGATGGCAGCGCAAGAACTAGTTCGATGCGACATACCGGCGTCAAATAAAATGGATTCAAATTGGAAATATAACAATGGAGACAACGAGAATAGTCGCTGAAAGAAATGGTAGGCACGAGGAGACTCGAACTCCTGACCTCTACCGTGTCAAGGTAGCGCTCTAACCAACTGAGCTACGCGCCTATTAACAACATCTTCGATTTTATCAGAATCATTGCCGATAGCAGAACATACCTATTTTTGCGAGAAATCTATATTAAGAGTTACAGCAGGAATATCCGAATAGTTGGGCATTTTACTGAAAATGCAATGTACCGAAAACTTCGGGGACGTGGAAATTCGGCTTAGAACTCATCGTCGGATGCCAGGTAGAGTAAAACCGATTCGGTTCCGCAGCCTCGACGCGAAAGAAGTTCACACGCCAGTTTGAACTTGGATCGAACTCCTGCGCCAAACATTGTGTGGGAATTACTGATTCAGCGATCCAGATTTTTTCCTTGGCATTAATCTCCGCTCGAGTTTTCATCTTGCAATTTAGGTCAGCACGGCTCCCATTCGTGAGCGCCAGATCCAGCCAGTCTCCATTTGGACTGACTTCTATTTCTTTGTAAGTATGGCCAGATTCATAATTCGGCTGGATAAATACTTCAGCTACATCTCGCGTCCATAACTGATCATGCCGGGTGTCTTGATCGGAAAACGTATAGAGATCGCGGTATTTTGACTGAAATCTCAAGAAGAGAGCCGCCCGGGACCACAATAATCGCACTTCCGTCGCTCTTTGTATATCCGCATTCTTGCCTTGCCAATCCGAGCAAAAGCGAACAGGGACTGCGGACTCCCAAGCCACATCTTGCGGAAATCCGTCTGCGCCAAGTGCAGTTTTCATTCGCACTGCTATGGCGGTATCTCGAACACTTGCGCATTCATCGGTTGAGCCGTCATAGAGGGCCGGGGCAATGGCCGGCAAGCGCCATAGAAAAACATCCGCGTGGGGTAATCCCGAAATTCCCAGCACGAATGCCGCTAAACACAAAAATGTGCCACAAATTCTCATAACTCTAATGTTGGACGCTCGCATCATCGGAATCGAAATTCTTGATACGAGCGACAGCCGGCCCGTCGAGCCGTTGTAAAATCGCGACTAAGAGGTCGACCGTACGATCAAAATCTGCGCGATCAATTATGCCGTTGTGCGTGTGCGTTGAACGTGTTGGCACCAGCAATGTCGTGACTGGCACCCCGCTTCCGTTCAGTTTTATGGCTCCTGCATCATCGCCAAATCCTTGCACGAAATCATATTGCAAAGGAATGTGCTTCTCATTGGCGACCTCCTGCACAAAATGAACCAAGTTGCGATTGGGGTATTCGCTGAAAGAATAAAGCATAATTCCGGGACCGCCACCCAGCGTTTCCAGCGCGGACTCCGGTTTGTTGCCGGGAGTATCGTTGGTGATACCAACTTCGAGCGCAATTCCAATGTCAGGATTAATGATATGGGCCGAAGTTGTCGCGCCACGCATTTCGATGCTGCCTTCTTCCTGAATCGTCGAAGTGTAGAAGATTTGGTTTGGGTGCGGTTCGCTATGTAGGCGTCGGATTGCTTCCACCATGGCAATGCAACCTATGCGATCGTCCCACGCCTTTCCGAGGTAGCGTTGGTTCGGCAAAATGGCGAACTCGGAAACAGGAACAATTGGATCTCCTGGAGATATGCCGAGAGCCGTCACATCCGCCGCGTTGTGGGCTCCCACATCGAGGAAATATTCTGCCGGTGTTTCCGGATGACCGCCTTCATGCGGAGCGCCATGCGCATCCCACAGTTCCGTTATACCAAGCACTGGTCCCTTGCTTCCAACAATCACCCAGCGCTGGTCCCCCAGCGCTTGTTGCAGCCAATAACCAAGCATCTGAACTGAGATGTAGCCGTCCGGGCGGATATGACGAACTATTGCTCCGAGTTCGTCCATGTGCGCGTCCACCATGATTCGCGGACCGCTGGTTCCTTGTTGCGCAATAACGGAGCCGAGCCCGTCATACATGATCTTGTCAGCATACGGCTTCATGTTCTCGACAACTAATTTGCGCACAGGCCCTTCCGCGCCCGGAGGCCCGGGAGCCTCCGTAAACTGCTTCATAAGCTGAGTGACGCGGTCCTGGGCGGATGCAGTTACACACAACAAACACAACGCGAAAAGTCTCCGCAGCATCGGTAATATCCTTCAGGCAAGATTCTTTGTACCAAGTGGGAGAGTTTACAACATTTGGAGAATTTGAAACCTAATGAGGGGGGCTACTCTCAAACGGTCTAGACAATGCCAAGATATTTAAAGTTGCCCGAATCGCCTGGCAAGAAGCTAGATGCGATGGAATTTATTTCTTGCCTACCATTAACACCTCGAACTGCCCGGCCTCGGCTGTAGAGAGAAATAATTGGTGCGTTTTTGGATCTAGCGTCATTGTCTTTGCCCTGGGTAGAGTTTTGACGTTTTCTACAACCGTATATTTATCCGGGCTGTCTTCGTGAATCACTGTAATTGTGCCTTCTCCATTGGAATTGAAGATTAGATTAGTGTCCGGGTCAAAGGCGCTCGCGTCTACATGATCCCCAATCGGAAGCGTGGTGATGACCTGCCCTGTATCCGCATTCATAACCGCCATCACCTTGCTGCGGCATCCGACAAACAGGCGACGGTTTTCGCGATCCATTGCCATACTGGAAGGTTTTGTACAAGGAGCTGTGGGCCAGCGTTGCTCGACTGTAAGTTTATGCGAATCGATTTTGAGTACCTGGCTTTCATCTTCTAAATTGTCAAAGACGTAACCTTTGCCATCGGCAACAGCGAATTCGGGGCCGCCTTTCAGATCAACCATGCCTGCGACTTTCCCAGTTGCGGCATCGATAGCGGTCGCGCTATTGCTCTCGCCGTTGAAAGCAAAAACTCGCGAGGAGGCAGGATCATAAATAATCGCGTCCGGATCGCTGGGACTAGGGATCTCTTGCAAAACTTTCATGCTCTTCAAATCGAAAACTAAAACTTTCGAAGCTTTCCCATCGCTAATGAAGCCGCGTCCGATGTCCGGAACGATTGCAATTCCATGCACTCCCATGGTTGGTATGCTGCCGAGAAGTTTGCCGGAATCAAGGTTAAGCACTTCCACTTTTGTTCCATGCGAGACGTATAAACGGCGTGCCGCACTATCGACGGCGAGGTAATCCCATCCGCCCTGACCCGCGATGGGGATCTTTTTAATGATCTGAAAATCCCCCGCTGAGGCCGAGGTAACGAAGAACGCGAACAGAAAAATGACAGCTATTGCTTTTTTCAAAGTGCACTCCTATATCTCGTATCCACGCTGACCCATTAATCGTTTTTATGCGCGATCTTCAACCGAAGGATTGCCGCTAGTGGCAATCCCCACTGCCTGAATCCGTAAAGGCCTTGCCCGCTTCCGGTATGAACTGCCAGTCATAACTCTTGGCATGCAATGTAAGCTTCAAAACTCCGAATGTATCCGCATTCCGCGCCTCGCTGTTTGGCTTAGGCGCTGCAAAGAGACGATGGTTTTTGCCGCCAGTTCCGACGACAAATTCGCGAATGCCATGCAATGAATCAGCCCTGCCGATTGGATCTTGAGGAGCGAAACGTTCATAGTCATGATCATGGCCGTTAACGACAACATCTGCACCAGCGTTGTATAACGTATCCCAAAGCGGCTTCATGAGTGGATCGTTGCCGTGCTTCGCGCCTGAGCTGAAGAGCGGCTTGTGAAAGTAAGCAAGCGTGCATGTTACGGGATGTTGCGCGAGGTCCTCATGCAGCCATTGTCCTTGCGGAGACGCGGTGTCACAGCCGCCGACCTCAGCGCATTCGCTGTTCAACACCACAATATGCCAGCCTCCAAGTTCGTAGCTGTAATAACCTTTCTTCGGATCGCCTGAAATTGCGCCAAAATAACGCGCATAACCGCTTGCACCATCGCTGTGGTATTCGTGATTACCAGGTGCCGGGCGCGTGCGATCTTTGAAGCGGCCCCACGTCGGGTTGTAGCACTTGGCAAACTGCTCGTCGGTACCGTCGGGATAAGCTAGATCTCCGGCAGCAAATACCGTACCCGGAATCTTCTCGATTAGTTTTGCTGTGGCTTCAGCGCCAGACAGATCGTCACAACTCGAGATGTCCCCCGCCCCGACGAGAACTGCATCAGATTCCTGGGCCTTTGCGGAAGATGTTAGAACAGTCTTCTCTCCCCCATTTTTCCTGGCATCAGTGTTCGACGAATCTACATTCGATGCACTGATGAACATAACGCCCCCGAACAACAAAACAATAATGCCAACTACATGTTCTGCCATATATAACCTTAAAATCCGAGTCTATGAAATGAATCTAAATTCCGCTGAAACCATTTTTGCGAAACAGCCGTTCGTCGTCGTTGCAAACTCACTTAAAACTGAAAACGCAGCATGAATTGAAGCTGTCGCGGTAAGCCAGTACCCGTATTCGGGGAAGCGGCATTGTCATTATTTAAATTAAAATTATTGGTCGTCGTAATTACTCCGAAATCTGGTTTCGCAGAAAGCGCCCACTGATTAGGTATCGGATTACCACCCACGTCTACTGCCTGAGCATAGTTAAGGGTTAAATTGCCAGGATCTCCAAGTTGGACATGGTTTAAGACATTGAATGCCTGCACACCAAATTGCATGGAAACTCGCTCGGTCAATTTAGTTTGTTTCATCAGCGCTATATCAATCTGCCAGGAATCTAAAGCCCGGAGCAGGCCATTCGGAGCATCCCCGAACCTGCCTAGAAGACCGTACGAAGCATAGGAATTGCCAAATTGATCAGTTCCTTGAGCAAGTGGTGGCGGAGCGAACGCGGCAAGATTGATGGGCAAAGTATCGTTCTTCACCCCGCCCGGCAATAATAGGGGAACTCCTGGGACAAGATCGGGCCGCTGATTCGTTTGGTCGTTGCCATCGGGGAGCTGAGTTGGCGAAACGTTCATCGTCACGGTTAGCGGATGACCTGTGTGCCACAGGCCGATGCTGCTGAAACTCCAGCCTCCCAAGATTTTGCTCAAGGTCCCATCATTCAAAAAACGTTTGCCAGCTCCAAAAGGTAATTCGTAAACAGCATTAGCCGTAAAATTGTTACGTACATCGAAAACACTCGGCCCCTTGTCGCAAGCGAGGCAATTCACATTTTCCGGACCATTTGACTCTCCGCCTCCCACCGATCCGTCGTTGATGGAATGCGACCATGTATAGCGGGTTTGGAAGGAAAAACCGTTGCTGAAGCGGCGCTCCAAGCTTAGAAGAAGAGCGTGATATGTGCTCGCGCCGATATCAGATTTGTAGTCCACCGAACCAAATGGGTCGATCGTGCCACCGGGGTTGTTGGGGTCGGGATAATATTGATCGAGTGGACGTACACAGTTTCCATTGACATCTGGTTTCGTGATGCACAAGTTCACCGCTCCTCGCGAAAACAATTTCACGCCACGCGATCCAAGGTATTGTCCTGAGACTAGGAAGTTGGCCGGTAGAGTATGTTCGATTGTCAGACCCCAGGTTTCGGCATAGAGATCGCGCCGCCCATTTCGCTGCAAACCACGAGGGTGTTGACCAGCGCGCGTCACCAAATTTGTCAAACTCGTTAAGTCTGGAACTTCTTGTTGGTAAGCCGGCAGCAGAGGTGTACCCGTATCGGTGGGAAAGTTAGTAGATAGGGTATAACGATCACTCTCCAACCCCGCATTCAGATCGTCATTCTGGGCTGCGCCATGATAGATACCAAATCCCGCACGAATTACGGTATTCCCGTGTAACGCGCTCGGAGCCCAAGCCAAGCCAACGCGAGGATCGAAGTTCCTGTAGTCCGGGTTGTATAGAGCAGGATCTTTGGGACAAGGCGAAGTATTGATCGGCGTGGGATAAGGGCCATTGATAGATGCCGTACCCAAGCAGACTCCATGGAACTGATTTAAATCGAAGACGGTGGTTTGGTTGTCGGCTTCATGCGCAACACCGTAATATTCCCAACGAATGCCCAGGTTAACAGTGAGTTGCGGAGTAACTTTCCAATCGTCTTGAAAGTAGGGAAGGTAAAATGTGCGGCGGAGTTTATGACAACACCATGACGCAGTGAAGGAAATACCAGAAACCTGAGCGTTTTGGAAAAGTGTGTCTAAATTGCTGCTACTGTCCTGAAAAGATAAATTATTACCCGCTGTAAGTCCTTGATTCAGCCGAACTCGGCGAATCTCCATTCCAGTTTTGAACGTGTGTCGACCGTGTGCCCAAGTGAGGTTATCGATAATTCCAAAAGTTGTGCCTATTTCGTGATCCGCTTGATCATTGTTGATGGTTACCCAGTTGTTGGTTGAAATGGAATATGGTACGGGACTGGCTTGCGGATTAATGAACGGCGCGCGATTGACGAAGAGCTTTACCTCATTCACAACTGTAGGTTTAAGAGTTTGCTGAAGTGCAATAAAGTAGTTCGCTGGGTGATTGATCGTGCGAAGTTTGTCAAATGGAACACTGCTGCCATCGGGAGCGTCCACCAAGCTGATGTCTCGCTGGGCTCGTCCGTATAGTATTGTTTTGTCATTGACCTTGTAATCCATACGAACTAGCCAGGTATCCTCGTGCACCGTGGTAGTTGCGGGATTCGTAAATTGGTCGGTATCCGAAGCGATATTGCTGAAGGCAGCGTCGGGATATACGAAACTGGGATGGCAGTTCCCAATGGAACCAGTAGAAGCACGCCACGGGAAAGCTTGAAGAATGGAACACATCTGCGGGGAGTTCGCCAAAGTTGTCTGCTCAATAGTTGCTGATGGAACAGAAACTTGGTTAGACGTCGCCTGATATTGGCGAAGGCCTTCGTAATTAACGAAAAAAAACAACTTGTCTTTGATGACAGGGCCACCGAAGGTCAATCCATACTGCCCCAAGCGGAAAGGGGGCACGGCGGGATTACCATTAATATTAAAATCATTAAAATTGCGGGCATCGAAGACGGAATTTCTTAGGTAGCCAAACAGTGTGCCGTGAAAATCATTTGTGCCCGATTTTGTAACCACATCTATCTGTCCGCCAGCCTGAGTACCATATTCCGCGTCATACAATGCGCTGCTAACGCGATACTCCTCGATTGCGTCTTGGGAAATCTGCAAACGCGTTTGCGATTTTTGCGCTTGTTCCTGAATACCTCCCGCGTCCACGCCATCAAAACTGAAGTTGTTATCGTCCCTTGCCCTCCCGGCAAAACGAATCGTTCGTTGGTCGCCTCCACCATCGTCCTGTGCGAAAGGCGCGAGAAGAGTAAAGCTAGCCCAGTCACGTCCATTATTAGGAAGATTCGCGATCTGAGTTGTATCGATAACTGTGGACGCTTCTGCCGAGGTGCGGTTCGTCGACACTGCGGGTTCTGTGACATCGACCTTTTCACCGGTCGTGCCCACTTCAAGCTTGGCGTCCAGAGTGCGGGTCTGGCCGACCTGTAGGATGACATCATTCACGATCTTAGTTTTGAAGTTTGGAGTGGACACGGTTACTCTGTAGCGGCCTACAGCTAATCCCGAAAATCGGTAGTAGCCATTCGAATTCGTCCGTTGTTCACTGGCAAGACCGGTATCTCCTGCCTCAACTTTCACTTCAGATCCGACGATCACAGCGCCAGTGGTGTCGCTCACCGTGCCTTCGAGCACAGAGCGATCAACTTGCGCGAATAATGTTGGAATCAGCAGAAAGAAAATAATAACGAGTGAATAATGCTTCGTTTTCATGGCCACCTCCGCGCGCAAAACACACACACCCCTCAAGCGGGGTCAACCTTAGTTGAAAATGTAGAGCCTCTAGAGAATCAAAGTTCCATGAAGGATGTGTGACAGCGTGATGAAAGGACGGTTAATATTTCTCAGATTTTCACATCCGGTATGCAGAAAATTCAGGTAGCCTTCAGAATCCGATAAGCTCGTAGTCGGAAAAACACCGCGGCAACAGAATCGCGTAATAGTTGCAATCTTTACTTCCTACAAGCGACAATCATTTGGTGGCGCCTTCTCGAGACAGCGATTCCGTTTCCAGCAATCAGCTTCCGTTCGATCCCGGCACGATGGTAGTTGCCACCTTGGGAAATCCACGCGAAAAATTCTGGGGTGTGATTCTCAGCCTTGCCGGCGCCGGACTCAGCGTCTGCGGCGTCGAACTTGCCTCTTTCGATGACCTGATCTCGCTGGTTCAGCAAGATGAGCCCTTCTCTCCTTCCGTCGTCTTTTTCCCTATGCACCGAATCGAGCGCATTGAACTTGATCTGCCAGACGGGAACATTCCTTCCCTCTCCCAGCGTTTTACCAGTAAAACAAAAATGGATGCTGCGACCGTGCTCTACCAACATAGCCGTACTCGGTCTGCCTCTGTACACAGCAGCCCTGAGGGCGGCCAGTGAAATTTTCGCAACTGCTCAGTGCTCCCAACCAGCTCACATTGTTGCGAATGATGTTTCTTCCCTTCATCGTTATTAAATTGGTCGAGGGACATTACTTGGGGGCCCTCATTTTATTTGTTTTCGCTGGACTCAGCGATGGCCTTGACGGGCTACTCGCGCGTACTCTCAAACAGCAAACCACGCTGGGTCAATATCTCGATCCAATTGCCGACAAGCTTCTGCTCAGCACCGTATTCCTGGTCCTGTCCATCATGCGGAAGATTCCCTGGAAATATACCGTGCTGGTCTTCAGCCGCGATATTTCGATCCTTGCCGCCAGCGCTGTGCTATTTGCGATCGCAGGATTAAGAGATTTTCGTCCCAGTATTTTTGGCAAAGCCAACACCTTTGCTCAAGTGGCCGCCGTCTTCTTCGTTATGCTCCTGGAAGTTCATCCGGCGCGATGGATATGGATTGCCCGGATAACATTCCTGCGCGCCACGTTGGCATTTACCATTATTTCCGCGCTTCATTATGTCATCTTGGTTGGACACCGTTTGCGCTCCCACTCCCACACATCTTCATCGTGAGCAGCAACCGATTTGACCCTGTTTCTAACAGCACCCTAGAATGAGAGATTCTGTCTGCAATCCAACTCTTAAATATGGCACTGCACCTCTTTAACACGCTGTCTGGCCGAGTGGAGGAATTCCGGCCACTGAATGACAACGAAGTACGCATGTATGCTTGCGGGCCGACAGTCTATGACTATGGCCACATCGGTAATTTTCGGACGTTTGTGGCTGTCGATATCCTGCACCGCTTCTTGCGGCAAAGTGGATTTAAATTGCATTACGTCATGAACATCACCGATGTCGATGACAAAATCATTCGCAACTCCGCTCGCGATGGCGTCGATGTAAAGCAGTACACGGCCAAATACGAAAAAGCGTTCCTTGAGGATGCGGCGGCACTTAATATCGATAAGCCAAAATTGGTGCACGCCACGGATCACATTCCCGAGATGGCCGAAGCAATTGCCACACTACAAAAAAAAGGTTTCGCTTATCGCGCTGAAGATGGTTCGTACTACTTCCGGATTGCCCAGTTCCCTTCCTACGGCAAACTTTCTAAAAGAGATTTCGAAGGAATGCAGGACGGAGCGCGCATCGATGTTGACGAATATGAAAAAGATAACGCTCGCGACTTCGCTTTGTGGAAGGCTCCCAAATCAGGCGAAGCGTCGTGGGATAGCGTTATCGGGCCAGGCCGGCCCGGCTGGCATATCGAATGTTCCGTAATGTCAATGGAAGAGCTCGGGGAAACTTTCGATCTTCATGCTGGCGGTGAAGATTTAATTTTCCCTCATCATGAAAACGAAATCGCGCAATCGGAGGCGCTCACCGGTAAGACCTTCGCCCATTTCTGGTTTCATGCCCGCTTCTTGCTGGTGGAAGGCGAGAAGATGTCGAAGAGCCAGGGGAATTTCTTCACCTTGCGCGATCTTGTTCTAAAAGGCTACAAGCCATCATCGATCCGTTTCCTGCTTGCCTCAATTCCCTACCGCCATCAGCTCAACTTTACCTGGGATGGATTGCAGCAGGCCGCATCTTCCGTAGAGCGGCTGCGCAACTTTCAGCAACGTCTGACTAATGGACAATTTCCCGATGGGAGTGGAGAAATTATGGCCCGTCTCGCGCAGGTGACCAAAGACAAACTACGTGCGGGACTCGAAGACGATCTCAATACTTCGCTTGCGCAGGCTGCCATTTTCGATATGGTCCGTACTGCCAATGCGGCCATAGATGCAGGCCAGATCAAAAAGGGCGATGTACATCCGCTGCTGGAAGCTCTGGAACAGTTCGATGAAATCTTCGCTGTTCTGAAAGATGACGACGCCTCCAAGATGAAGAGTACTCTCGAATGGGCGAAAACTGAAGGACGCGGGAAAGAGATTAGCCATGAGCTAGTCGATGCAGTAGCCTCTCAACAAATTTCTGATGCTGAAGTCGAAAAGAAAATAGCTGAAATGGAAGCTGCTCGCAAAGCAAAGAACTTTTCCGCTTCCGACGCAATCCGCGCCGAACTGACCAGCGTGGGGATAGTCGTGGAAATTACTAAAGCCGGGATTCGCTGGCGCAGAAAATAGATTTTTTTCAATGTAGGGACGGGCGTCCCCGCCCGTCCAAGCCGAGCAACGCTCGGCCTCAACATCTACACTCCACATTCGACTGTTTTCCAAGCTCTACCACAAAGCACATACGCTAAACGCGGTATCCAGAGCTGCTTTCCCCGTTGACGAGCAAACCTGCTGGTTCCACTGCTTCTTCAAGTCGCTTGCATGAGGAATTGCAATCGCCTTACCCGCACTTTTCTGCAAGCTCATATGCGGGGCAAGTTGTGGCTTTGCGCTTTGCGGAATTAACGACGCGAAGCTCGTGACCGTGGTGAGAATCAGATTCACTCCAGCAGCAACTCTCGCGGAAAGCGTCGGATCCGAAACATGCGCTGCTTGCAGAAGTGCAGGAAGGTTCTGATTGATTTCGCTGATTGCAATGTCGATTTTCTGCAAAGTGTCCCCACTCGGATTGGCGTTGTACTGGTTGTAAAGCGTCTGTAGAAGGTTCAGATCCTTGCTCGCCTCTGTCGAGATGTTCTGAATGGCAGCCGCATCGCCGGCGCTCAGTTGATTGCCGGATTGCAGCGTTGTGACCAGGCTCCCAATGTTGAGAGCCATTTGCACCAGCACCGGCAAATCGGCCAGAGCAACGCTGATCCATTGAGCACTGCATCCAGTAGCCAGTAGTGAAATCGAAAGTACAATCGCGAGCACAACTTTGAGCTTTGATTTTGGTGAATTCATTGTGATGTTTCTCTCCTTGATTTTTTAACTACTCTTTGAGCACTGTTTGATTTACCTCTTGTCATCTCGAGCAAGTAGGTTCTTCGCAAAGCGAAGGACCTCCGCGTCGAGAGATCTGCTTTCGTTTCCCGTACTACAATTGAATTTGCTGATTACCGTCCTACGACCTACGACCAACGACTGCTCCCAATGAAATCTTTCGACGAATATCTTCTCGACGCTGAACAGGCACACGGACACCTCTGCGCCGGACAAGTCCTCGGCGTCCGTATGGCCATGCTTGGACTTCAGCAACTCGGAATCGAAGATCCGACTGGGAAAGACCGCAAGCGTCTCGTAACTTTTGTAGAGATCGACCGTTGCGCCACCGATGCGGTTGCCGTCGTTACCGGCTGCCGTCTCGGAAAGCGCGCACTAAAATTCCGCGACTGGGGAAAAATGGCCGCCACTTTCGTAGACGTCAGTAGTGGCAAGGCCATCCGCATCGCTGCCAAAGAATCATCGAAGGCGCTGGCGCGCCAGATGCATCCTGAACTTGAAAACAAAAACCAGCAACAGATGCTGGCCTATCGAGAGATGAAAGATGAAGACTTGTTCACCCAGCAATGGGTGAAAGTCGAACTTCCCCCGGAAGAGTTCCCGGGATATAAAAGCGAAAGAATTGTGTGTGAATCCTGCGGCGAAGGAATAAATTTCCGCCGTGAAGTTGTCATTGACGGAAAAACTCTTTGTCAAGCTTGCTCAAATCAGAACACTCATTACTACGAACCGCTGTAAAAAGCCACATTCACGATAGAGATAGCCCCTTGAGCCTGGCCTTAACGTAGCCGAAGGGGGTCCGATTTTCTTTCCTGCGCTCCTCTGTGATTTAAAGATTTATTACCACAGAGATTATCCAGAAAGAATCCAACCCGAAGCCTGACGCCTGAACCTACACGCCTGCTCCTTCATACTCGTGCGCTACTCTCAAAATCGCTGCCTCGTCGAAGTGCTTTCCTAAAATCTGTAATCCGATTGGCAACTTTTCTTTTGTCTCTCCGCAAGGCACGGATATTCCAGGAATTCCCGCTATGTTCGCTGTCACGGTATAAATATCGGCGAGATACATTGCCAAGGGATCGTCCACTTTGTCGCCCAACTTGAACGCTGCCGTCGGACTTGTTGGCGTTACGATCGCATCCACTTTCTTGAATGCTTCATCGAAATCGCGCGTCAACAGTGCGCGCACTTTCTGCGCCTTCAAGTAATACGCGTCATAGTATCCCGCGCTCAACGCGTATGTTCCAAGCATGATGCGGCGCTTCACTTCCGCTCCAAATCCCTGATCGCGAGTACGGCGATACATTTGCGAAAGGTTGCGACCGTCCGGGGCGCGGTATCCGTAGCGAACTCCATCGAAGCGGGCAAGATTCGATGACGCTTCAGCTGTGGCGATGATGTAATAAGTCGGAATCGCGTATTCAGTATTCGGCAACGACACTTCTACAATTTCGCAACCCAGGCTTGCAATTTTTTGAATAGCAGCTTCCACAGATTTGCGAACTTCCGCGTCAAGCCCTTCGCCGAGATACTCTTTCGCGACGCCAATCTTCAATCCGCGCACTGGCTTCTCAAGTTCCGCAACGTAATCAGGAACAGGCACTTCCGCCGAAGTCGAGTCCATCGGATCGCGCCCAGCAATCGTTCGCAGTACCGTCGCCGCGTCTTTCACCGTTTTACCGAATGGACCGATGTGATCGAGTGACGAGGCAAACGCAATCAATCCATAGCGCGACACACGTCCGTAGGTTGGTTTAAGTCCAATCACTCCGCAGAAAGATGCGGGCTGGCGAATCGAGCCTCCCGTATCTGATCCTAGCGTAACCACTGCGGTATCAGCAGCAACCGCCGCCGCCGATCCCCCAGATGATCCGCCAGGTACACGGGTCAGGTCGCGCGGATTATGTACTGGTTTCCAAGCTGAGTTTTCATTCGATGAGCCCATCGCGAACTCATCGCAATTCAGTTTGCCTAGCACGACCGCTCCGGCTGCCTCCATGCGGGCAACCGCAGTGCAATCGTATGGTGGAACATAATTGCCAAGAATTTTCGAACCGGCAGTTGTGCGCACGCCGCGCGTAACCAGAACATCTTTGATTCCAACAGGAACGCCGCCAAGCGGCGGCAGCGTTTCACCTTTCGCAGCAAGGGCGTCGATCTCTGCCGCTTTACTGAATGCGCGTTCTTTGGAAAGAGTGAGATAAGCCCCGATCTGCGGATCGTCCTTCTCGATCTTCGAATAAAAAGCTTCGGCTAAGGCGACCGCAGTTGTCTTGCGATCCTGCACCGCAGTTCGTGCTGCCTCGATTGTGAGTGAGTTCAAATTCATATTTATTCGGGATTCGTGGAAGAGCGGCGCTTACAGCGCCGCGTTTTCAAATCTCGCGGGTTAACGCGGCGCTGTAAGCGCCGCTCTTCCACGCACGTCTATTTTTCCAATCTGTTATCGTTCAATCACTTTCGGGACTCTGAAGAATGTTCCATCCGCATCGGGCGCATTCGCCAATGCTTCTTCATGCGGCAACGATTTTCGCAATCCTTCGAGAATGTCTTCGCGGCTCGCATATGCGAATCGCTCGCTTCCCTGCTTCGACTTATCGACTCCGTAGCGATCAGAAACTTGCGCCATCGGACCAACATTCGATGTGTCGAGCTCATTGAGACGATCAATGTATCCGAGGATCGAATTCAAGTCACGCAACATGCGCGTGCGCTCTTCTTCCGTCAACTCGAGGTTGCCGAGGTCGGCGACGTAAGCTACATCTTTTTCAGTAACTTTCATGTGTTTCGTTAAGCAAATTTTCGATTTTAGCATCCCGATTCTTGAAACATTAAATCAGGAGCATCTCGAATCAGAGCTGATTGTCGTTCGAAAGAAAGCGCTTGAAGGGAGCTGATATTTTAGCTCTATATCCAGCATAGCAGTTTGCATAGGGAAATTGCGCCACACTTTCCAGGATTATTTTCGGTTTAGATTCAGCTACTTGACTCAAAAAAGCGGGGCGAGGGGGCTTGACAAGGTTTTTCCTGAAATGAGAATTCGGCGTTTTTAGACTCTCGGGACGCAGGGTTGTAATTAATATTATCCTCCAAAACCTTCTCCGGAAACGAAGATCGGAGCTGGACAATATAGCAGGGTAGGGGTCCTTCGACTCCGCCGAGTCATTCGTAAACGAATGGCTCGGCTGCGCTCAGGAAGACAATGAATACACACAACCACAGTTACTTCGGGATCAGCGAAAATTCACGATGCACGAATTCCATTGCTGCCTCTTTCGATTGCAAGTGTCCGTCGAGTTGACCATCTTCCACGGCGGAGAGAATTTCTTTGAAGCGAGGTCCGGGCTCGTAACCTTCAGCAATCAAATCTTTTCCGGTGATTAGCGGCTCGGGGCTCATGTCCGCGGGCGGAGTTGCCGCCATCTTCTCGCGGGTGAAGTTGTAAGAATGCAAATCGTGATGACTGGCTTCGCAATCGAGGCGATGCAATTCCAAATGTTCATCGAAGCGCGGCATGCGCACGAATCGCTTGAATGTCGAATCTTTCATGCGTTCGACATCCGCGAAACGCATGTGATTATGCACAAGCGCAAGAATCTGTTCGGTATCGGTATTTGAAAATCGCAGGCGCCGCAAAAATGTTTCTGCCATCTTGACTCCGACATTAACGTGATCATCAAAACGAATCCGATCGGGAGCAATGCGAAATGTTGGCGGCTTGCCAACATCATGCAATAACGCTCCCCAAGCCAATGTTGGCGGACAGGGATGCGGTAAGTTTTCAAGCAGCAACAATGTGTGAACGAAAACGTCTCCCTCAGGATGATATTGCGGAGGCTGCTCAACTCCTTTCATCGTTTCCACTTCGGGCAACAATTCGTGCAGCAGTCCAGTTTCGTCAAGCAATAAAAACGCACTTCGTGCGTGGCCTTCAGTCAGCATCTTGGTAAGTTCGTCGCGCACCCGCTCGCGCGAGACCTGATGAATTTGCGGAGCCAATTTCTGAATGGCTCGCAAAGTTGCTGGATCAATCACATATCCGAAACGCGCGGCAAAACGCACAGCCCGCAGCATTCGCAATTTGTCTTCGGTAAAGCGAAGAGTGGGATCGCCGATGGCGCGAACGATTCCGGCTTCGAGATCTTTTCTTCCGCCTACGTAGTCAAGAACTTCGTTCGTAAGAGGATCAAGTAGCAGGCCGTTGATGGTGAAGTCGCGGCGTTGCACATCTTGGCGAGGATCTTTGGTGAAGCGAACCTCGTCGGGATGGCGGCCGTCAGAATAGCCGATGTCACTGCGGAAGGTGGCGACCTCTACGCATAAAGTTTTCGTTGCTGAGACGTTGCGGCTAACAGCAGATTCCTCACGGGGAAAAAACCGTTCGGAATGACAAGAGTTAGAGGGTTGGCCATAGGATGACAAAAGCAGGTTTCTCGACTGGCCCTCGTTGCCTGAAGCAACTCGGGTGTCGCTCGAAATGACAATGTTTTGTTTGCTTTTGTAAGTTGCATGTTCCGGCAATGGAACGAGTACCACGCCGAACTGCGCTCCCACTGCATAGGTGTCGGGGAAGATTCGCATTACTTCGTCTGGAGTCGCATCGGTGGTGATGTCATAGTCGGCGGGCTCCCGGCCGAGCAGTAGATCGCGCACGCATCCGCCGCAAAGATAGGCTTGATGGCCGTACTCACGCAGAGTGCGGATGATCGAGATGGCGAAGTCTTTAATCACTCATCGTCCTCAACACCTAAACAATACTCCCAATCTTTAACAGCCTCGCTGAAGATACTTTTAATGCTTTTAATATTTCTAAATGCGCAAGTTTTCTGCCCTCTTAACGGTGGAGGAGCGGCCCTTCAGGGCCGCGTTGCCGAAATGCGTGCGCTTACGCGGCGCTGAAGCGCCGCTCTTTCACCGCGCCCTCTCCACCATAAAATACCTGTTCGTAATTCTGGATATGGCGCTATATGGCCCTCGAATGCTTTTCATATACGCAGATCAAACGAGCGCGCCGCTTTTTCACCCTCGACACCAACTCTGAGTTGCTGCTTATATTTTTCTTCACGCAAATATCTTACAAACTCGTGACCGCTTCATGACAACTCCGCTTATGCGCCGCCGTAGCCTGCGAACACTGTGGATCAAAGCAAAGGCCGGATCACAGAATTTCGTAACACAATTTGGAGCGGAGAACATGAAAAACGAAGAAACCCCCTCTATGGCTGTATTTGAAACAAGCACTCCATCGGCTCAACCAGCGCCTCGCAGCAGGCGCAATCGGCGTTCATTTTTGAAAAATGTTGGCATGGCCGGCCTCGCTGTCTCAGCCGGCGCGCTGATTGCAACGGATAGCGCGGCGCAAACCAAGCGGAGCAAAGGAACCCTTAGCGCAGGTGACGCCGCAATTCTGCAATTTCTGGCAGCCGCGGAACTTATCGAAAGCGACCTGTGGTTGCAATACACCGAACTCGGAGGAACGCAGGACGCTGAAGAACAAGGCGTAAATGGAGGCAGCGTCCCTTACCAGAACGCCCTGGCCATTCTCGATGGCGACATGGCGCAATATATTCACGACAACACCGATGACGAACTCAGCCACGCCGCATTTATCAATCAATATCTAATTTCGCGAGGCGCAAGTCCGGTTAGCTTTAATGGGTTTTACAATCTGCCAAGCAGCAAGGCAACTGGGGCGAAGCAAATGGGACGCCTCACCAATCTTATGAACCTGACCGTGGACACGAGTTTCTGGACACGGTACCGCAGCAGCACGCAAAATCCCGATCTCGCGCACGCGACCTTTCCCCAGGCGGTCACGATT
>Ga0070741_10002092_pt1 | contig 55658 bp, 54 predicted proteins | sample Coa_R1_4_FD_66440 | JGI IMG/M metagenome (GOLD analysis project Ga0070741, IMG submission 66440) | Surface soil microbial communities from Centralia Pennsylvania, which are recovering from an underground coalmine fire - Coalmine... | ecosystem: Environmental > Terrestrial > Soil > Unclassified ... | reverse complement strand
ACATCTCCTTCGATATCAAGAAGGGCGAAGTGTTCGGCCTGCTCGGCCCCAACGGGGCCGGCAAGACCACGACCATCCTGATGATGCTGGGGCTCACCGAGATTTCAGCAGGCCGCATCAGCGTGCTCGGATTTGATCCGGCGCGCCAGCCGCTTCAGGTGAAAGGGCGCGTCGGCTATCTGCCGGATTCGGTTGGCTTCTACGACCATCTGTCGGCGGTGGAAAACCTCTCCTACACCGCCAAGCTGATGGGCCTTTCATTCAGGCAACGAAAGCGAAGGATCGAGAAGGCGCTGATGCGCGTGAACCTCCACGATGTCGCGCATCAGCGCGTCGCGACCTTCTCGCGCGGGATGCGCCAGCGGCTCGGCCTTGCCGAGATCATCGTCAAGAAGGCCGAGATCGCCATTCTGGACGAGCCGACCACCGGCCTCGATCCGCAGGCGACGCTGGAATTTCTCGAACTGATCCGGGAATTGAAGCGTGAGGGCATCACGGTGCTGTTGTCGTCGCATCTGCTCGATCAGGTGCAGCGCATCTGCGACCGCGTCGCGCTATTCCAGGCAGGGCGCATCGTGCTGATGGGCTCGGTGGCCGAGCTGTCGGTTCAGGTGCTGGGCGCGGGCTTTGTGGTCGAGGTCGAGGCGGAAGGCGCCGGCATCGTGCAGCGGCTCGCCACCATTCCCGGCGTCACCAATGTTGAACGGCTCGCGGAAGATCGCTTCCGCATGACGGCCGAGCGCGACGTTCGCCCCGATGCCGCGCGCGCGGTGGTTGCGGTGAACGGATCGTTGAAGCGGCTGTCGGTGGATGAACCGTCACTCGAGGCGATCTACGCCCGCACCTTCCAGGGCAAGCAAGCGGGAGACGAGCGTCATGCGGCGTGAGGGCTCACCATTCCAGGGCCTTGGCACCGTGTTCGCCAAGGAACTGACCGACAATGTCTCCAGCGTTCGCATGCTGATGCTGGAATTGCTGATCGTGCTGACGGCGCTCGCAGCGCTCTATGGCGCAATCAGCAATCTGCGCACCAATACGGCGGAGGATCCGTTCCTGCTGCTGCGCCTGTTCACGCTGTCGAGCGCGCCGCTGCCGTCCTTCGTTGCGATCCTCGGATTCCTGATCCCGCTGATGGCGATCGGTCTCGGCTTTGATTCCGTCAACAGCGAATTCAACCGCCGCACGCTGTCGCGGATTCTCGCGCAGCCGATCTACCGCGACGCGCTCTTGGCCGGAAAATTCCTGGCGGGCCTCGCGACGCTTGCCGTCAGCCTCACCGCGCTTTGGCTGCTGGTGATCGGGCTCGGGCTGATCTTCCTCGGCGTGCCGCCCGGCACCGATGAAATCTTGCGCTCGCTGGTGTTCCTTGTCATTGCGATCTTCTATGCCGGCGTGTGGCTCGCGCTCGCAATGTTGCTGTCGATCGTGTTCCGTTCGGGCGCGACGGCAGCGCTGGTGGCGCTCGGCATCTGGCTGTTTTTGACCGTGCTGTGGCCGATGCTGGCGCCGGCGCTGGCGCAGATCATCGCGCCGCCCGATCCGCGCTACGCTGCGCTCGGCCTGGACACGCCGGACACGGCGATCTGGGCCCAGTTCCTGCTGCGCATTTCGCCAAATGACTTGTTTGGCGAGGCGATGCTCGCGATCCTGTCGCCGACCACGCGCACGCTGGGCGCGGTGTTCCTCGAACAGCTCCGCGGCGCCGTCATGGGGGCACCGCTGCCGCTGTCCGAAAGCATCATGATCGCCTGGCCGCAGACGGTCGGGCTGATCGCATCGACCATCGTGCTGTTCGTCGCCGGTTACATCCTGTTCCAGCGGCAGGAGGTGAGGGCGTGATATCTTATGTCGTCCCGGACAAGCGAGCTCCTGGCAACGCGAAGCGTTGTCCAGTGCGAGCGCGATCCGGACCCATAACCACAGGCGGTCATGTGGCGCGAAAGCCGTCGAACAGCGTACTCAAATCCACGGGCCGCGGCGTATGGGTCCCGGCGTTCGCCGGGACGAGGACGAGCCCGCTCTTACATCCCGCCCATCTTGCAGACGTATTTCCATTCGTCCGCCGTCACCGGCTGCACCGAGAGGCGGGAGTATTTCACCAGCGCCATGGCGGAAAGCTTCTTGTCCGCCTTGATCGCGGCCATCGTCACCGGCGTCTTCAGCGGCTTGTCGGCCTTGATGTCGACGCAGACGAATCTGCCGGTCTTGTCGGTCGGATCGGGATAGGCCTCCTTGATCACCTCGGCGATGCCGACGATCTCCTTGCCCTCGTTGGAATGATAGAAGAACGCCTTGTCGCCCTTCTTCATGTTCACGAGATTCTGCCGCGCGGTGAAATTGCGCACGCCGGTCCAGGCCTCGCCCTTGGCGCCCTTGGCGACCTGCTGATCCCACGACCAGGTCGAAGGTTCGGATTTCACCAGCCAGTAGTTCATGACGCACCACCCGTTCGTCATGGCCGGATTTATTCCGGCCAACCACGTCTTTGTCTCCCAAGTAAGAAAGCAAGACGTGGATGGCCGGGTCAAGCCCGGCCATGACCGTGACATATGCCGCTCTTGTTACATTCAATCGCGTCCCAGCGAAGTTATAACCGCCGTCAAGGGGGACGCCGATATGCTGGTCAATCGCCGCAAATTCGTGACACTGGCCGCAGCTAGCCTTGCATCGCCGGCCGTTCTTGCGGCGACGCGCCCGATCAAGGCGATCGCCTTCGACGGCTTTCCGATCACCGATCCCCGCCCGTGTTCGCCAAGGTCGAAGACCTCTTTCCCGGCAAGGGCCGCGCGTTGAGCGACGCCTGGCGCACGCGGCTGTTCGAATATACCTGGCTGCGCTCGCTGGGCGGACGATATATCGACTTCTGGCACGTCACCGAGCAATCGCTGATCTTCGCCGCCAAGGCGTCCGGCATCGATCTGACCGCCGAACAGCGCGACGCCTTGATGCAGACATGGCTCACGTTGAAAGCCTGGCCCGACGTCGCGCCCGCTTTGAAGGACTTGAAGGCGGCGGGCATCCGCATGGCCTTCCTCGCCAACCTCACGGCGCCGATGCTGGATGCGGTGGTGAAGAACTCCGCGCTTGAAGGTTTCTTCGAGCCGCATCTGTCGACGGATCGGGTTCAAGTCTTCAAGCCCGATCCGCGCACCTATCAGATGGGCGTGGACGCATTCAAGCTGCCGAAAGAGCAGATCGCGTTTGCGGCCTTTGCCGGCTGGGATGCGGCAGGCGCCAAATGGTTCGGCTATCCGACCTTCTGGGTCAACCGGATGAAGACGCCGGTGGAAGAACTCGATGCCAAGCCGGACGGCATTGGCGAGGGGATGGCTGATCTGGTGACGTTCATGCTGGGGTAGCTCACCCCTCCGCCTTGAACGGGCGGGTCAAGAGGCTCTGCACGGCATCGTCGATCGTGACCGCGCCGCGCAGGATATCTGCGACCGCATTCGAGACCGGCATGTCGACGTTTTCGGCCGCCGCGAGCTCCACCAGCACCGGCGCGGTGAAGGCGCCTTCGGCGAGCTTGCCGGCCGGCGGCGGCTCGCCGCGGCCGAGCGCCTGTCCCAGTGCGAAGTTGCGCGATTGCGGGCTCGCACAGGTCAGGATCAGGTCGCCGAGGCCGGAGAGGCCGACCAGCGTCTCGCTTCGTGCGCCGAGCGCGCGGCCGAGGCGGGCGAGTTCGGAAAAGCCGCGTGTGGTCAGCGCGGCCTGCGCCGAAGCGCCGAGATTTTTGCCGACCGAAATGCCGGCCGCGATCGCCAGCACGTTCTTGGCCGCGCCGCCGATCTCGACGCCGCGAACGTCGCTCGTGTGATAGGGCCGGAACGTCGCCGAGCCCAGCGCCTGCACCAGATCGCTCGCGAGCTTTTCGTTCTCGGCCGCGAGCGTCACGGCGGTCGGAAGTCCGCGCGCCACGTCGCTGGCAAACCCTGGTCCCGACAGGATCGCCGCCCGCGACTTCGGCGCCACTTCCGCGATCACCTCGGTCATGAACTTGTGGGTGCCGCGCTCGATGCCCTTGGCGCAGGCGATGAGCGGCGTGCCGTCTTTCAAATGCGGCGCCAGCGCTGCCACAGCCTGGCGCAGGTTTTGCGCGGGCGTCGCGATCAGAATGACGTCCGCCGCTGCGGCGTGCGCGAGGTCGCCCGTCACCTGAATGTTCGCGTGCAGGGTGACGCCGGGCAGTTTCGGATTTTCACGCGCGGATGCGATGGCCTTGGCCGTCTCGGCGCTCCGCGCGCAGAGGATCACGTCGCGGCCGGCGCGCGCGGCGACGCCGGCGAGTGCCGTTCCCCATGCACCCGCGCCGATCACCGCAATGGAGTTGAAGGCGGTCATGGATGGCCTCTCAAAATCCCGCCCGCGTGTTGGCGTAACCGGAAGGCGCCGTCGCGCCGGCGTCGAGCAGCCAGCGCGCCCGCGGCGCTGTGTCCATCGTGTCGGTCAGGCCAAGCGCCAGCCGCTCGGCGCCGGCCCAGGCGATCATCGCGCCATTGTCTGTACAGAGCGCAGGCGGCGGAATGATGAGCGTGGTCTCGGCTTTGGCGGCGACTTGCTGCAGCGCGCCACGGATCGCCTGATTGGCGGCGACCCCGCCGGCCGCGACCAGCGCGCGCGGCGGACCGAATTTTTCCTCGAACAGTTTTAAGCCGACGCTCAACCGGTCGGCGGTCGATTCCAGCACCGCCGCCTGAAAACTCGCGCAGAGATCGCGGACGTCCTGTTCGTCAAGCGGCGTCCGCCGCGCGGCCTCGTTGCGCACAGCCGTCTTCAATCCGGACAAGGAGAAATTGGCGTCGTCGCGTCCGAGCATCGGCCGCGGCAAGGCGAAGCGCGCCGGATCGCCACCGCGCGCGGCGCGTTCGACTTCAGGCCCGCCGGGATAGGGCAGGCCGAGCATCTTCGCGACCTTGTCGAAAGCTTCCCCGATGGCGTCATCGACCGTGGTGCCAAGCCGCACATATTGGCCGACGCCGGTCACCGCGACGATCTGGGTATGACCGCCGGAGGCGAGGAAGAGACAATAGGGAAACGCCAGCGCGCAGGTGAGCCGCGGCGTCAGCGCATGCGCCTCGAGATGGTTGACCGCGATCAGCGGCGTATTGTGCACCATCGCGATCGCCTTCGCCGTGGTCAGGCCCACGATCACTCCGCCGATCAGGCCGGGGCCGGCGGCAGCCGCGACCGCCGACAACTGTGCGAAATTCACGCCGGCCTCCTTCATCGCGGTGTCGACGATGCCGTCGAGCAGATCGACATGGGCGCGCGCGGCGATTTCCGGCACCACGCCGCCATAGATCGCGTGCTCCTCGGTCTGCGACCGCACGATGTTCGACAGGATCTTGGCCGTGCCATCGCTTGCGCGCTCGACCACGGCGGCGGCGGTTTCGTCGCAGGTGGTCTCGATCCCCAGCACCAATGTTCTTAGCGTCTCGGCCAATATGATCTCTTGTGCTTTCTGCCAATCCGCCTATTCGGTAGCATTGCCGACTTGTACGGTGCAATCCTGTAGGCCAGGTGTCCCCCTCATCCTGAGGAGCCGCGCCCTTTGCGCGGCGTCTCGAAGGATGGGCCACATCGAGGCCTCAAGGGTTCTCCTGGCGATGCGGAAGCATCGTCCAGCGACGCGCCTATCTTTTTCGTGCCGTTCGCTAACGGCCTCGCTTACACTCGGCCTGCTCGGGCACAAGGGAAGTTCGATTCAATGGCCATCCTCGTCACGCGACCGCTCCCGGACGGCGAGACCACTGTCGGCGCCTTGCGCGCGAAGGGCTTTGACGCCTTGCTGGCGCCGATGCTGCGGTTCGAGCCGATCGCCTTCCACGACGATCGCGATGTGAAGTATGGTGCCGTGATCGTCACCAGCGCCAATGCGCTGCGCGCCATCGAAACGAGCCTGCAGGACAGCCCCTTGCTCAAGCTGCCGCTGTTTGCGGTCGGCGAGCGCACCGCGCAGGCCGCCCGCGCCGCCGGATTTGCCAACGTCATCTCGGCCGACAGCGATGCTTCGGGCCTGCGCGATCGCATTCTCGCAAGCGTCAAGGCCAAGGCGCTGAAGAAGACAAATCCGCTGCTTTATCTTGCCGGCGCCGACCTCGCCCGCGACCTGCCGGGTGAACTCGGCGAGCGCGGCTTTACCGTCGTGACGCAAACCACCTATCGCATGGTGCCGGTCGCCCACCTGCCCGAGGAAACCCGGAACGCCTTTGCCGCCGACAAGCTCGAAGCCGTGTTGCATTATTCGAGGCGCAGCGCGCGGGCCTTCATCGAGGCAGCTCGCGCCGCCGGGGTCGAAATATCGGCGCTTTCGTTGCCGCAATATTGTCTTTCGCCGGGTATTGCGACCGTTCTGCGCGACGCCGGGGCCGCCCAGGTCATCGTGGCGTCATCTCCGGACGAGAGCGCCTTATTTGGAGCGCTGGAATCGCAGTAGCGTTGGAATCGGCAACTTGCTAACCATCGCACGGAATCGACCAGGGAACCCGCATGGACGACAACAGGCCCGATGACCCCACGCCGTCGCCGGATTCGGGCCGGCCCAGGCGCGCGCCGCCGACCATCGATCTCGAGGCGTCGGAGGTAACGACGAAACCCGCTGAAGACGACGCAAGCCACAGCAGCGATGCGCCCCGGTCGGCTTTCCTCTCCTCCGCGGCGTTTCGCCCGTTCTGGGTTGCGGGCGCCACCGGCGCGGTCACCGCAGCGCTTGTGATCGCCGTCGCCTGGACCCTGGGTTGGCCGGGTGAACCGTCGCGGCCGATCGAGAACAACGTCAGCAATATCGAGGCGCTCGCCTCGCGGGTCGCCGATCTCGACGCGCGTACCTCGAAGCCGGCAGGTGCAGATCCCGCGCTCGTGTCGCGACTGGACGCGCAGGACAAGATGATCGCATCGCTGCGCAACGATGTGAGCAGCGCCCGCGCCCAATCGCAAAAGCTCGCCGCCGAGCTCGATGCGGTGAAATCGGCAAGCCCCGAGTCGGCCGCCGCGCCTGCGCCTGATCTTTCGGCGATCGAAGGACGGCTGTCCGAAATCGAGCGCGCCGTGCGTGCCGAGAGCGACAATCTCGCCCAGGCCACGAGCAAACCTGTCGACGACACGGCGCTGCGGCGGCTGGTGGTGGCGTCGATGCTGGAGATTTCGGTGCGGCAGGGTGAACCGTTCACCCAGGCCTTGAAAGCGGCGAAGGCGCTGGCGCCGGACCCGCAAATGCTCAAGCCGCTGGAGAATTTTGCCTCCTCAGGCGTGCCGAATCCGGCCAGTCTTTGCCGTGAGCTGTTGACGCTGGTGCCGAAGCTGGAGCCGCCACCGCCGCAAAGCGCCACGACCGGCACCGGCATTGTCGAGCACCTCAAGGCGGGTGCGGCAAAGCTTGTCCGCATCGAGCGGACCGATGCCGTCGGCAACGAGCGCGGCGCCATCGTCGCGCGCGTCACGGCAGCCGCCTTGCGCAACGACCTGCCCGAGACGCGGCGCGAACTGAATTCGCTCGATCCCACCGATCGCGCGCCTGCGCAAGGTTGGCTCGACAAGGCCGGCGAGCGGGATGCCGCGCTCGCCGCCTCCCGCCACTTCGCCACCGAGGCGATGGCGGCACTCGCCAAGCCCGCGCAATAAATACGAGTGGAGTGGATTTGATATTCGCTACCCCGCCAACCGCGCACTCGCAAAGCGAATGTCAAATCCTAAACTCCACTAGAATCCTATATTTGCTAGTGGCCCTTTTGATTCTAACATTCGCAAGAGTGGCGGCTGAGAAGGGATGCGAATGTTAGAATCGGGCCACTAGATGTACCGGATCATCCTCTTCCTGTTCTTGGTCGCGCTCGCGGCCTGGGGTGCGGCGTGGATCGCCGATCAGCCGGGCGACGTCGCATTTCAATGGGACGGCGGGCGGGCGCATGTCACGCCGCTGGCATTCGCGGTTGGATTTCTGATTGCCGTCGTCGCGGCCATGATTGCCTGGACGATCCTGCGCGGGCTGTGGCGGCTGCCGGAACGAATCCGCAAGTCAAATCGCGAACGGCGTCATGCGCGCGGCCGGCACGCGATCACGCAAGGGCTGCTCGCGATCGGCCACGGCGATTCCTTAGGTGCGCGGCTACATGCCGACGTCGCGCGCCGCCACGCCTCTAGCGATCCGCTGACGCTGTTGTTGCATGCGCAATCGGCCCAGCTCGACGGCAACCGCGCCGCCGCGCGCGAAGCGTTCCAGGCGATGGCAGCGCGCCAGGACACGCGGCTGCTCGGCCTGCGCGGCTTGTTCATCGAAGCGCAGCGCGCCGACGATGTGGTTGCGGCCGTCGCAATCGCCGAGGAAGCGCTGACGACGGCGCCATCCTCGACCTGGGCTTCGCAGGCGGTGCTCGGCTTCCGCTGCGCGCGCGGCGACTGGGTGGGCGCGCTCGCGATCCTCGAGACCAATCACGCCTCCGGCCTGATCGACAAGGACACGTATCGCCGTCAACGCGGCGTGCTGCTCACCGCGCGTGCGCTGGAACTCGAGACGATCGACCGCGATCAGTCGCGCGATGTCGTGGCGGAGGCGGTCAAACTTGCGCCGACGCTGGTGCCTGCTGCTGTGCTCGCCGCCAAATTCCAGAGCGAGGCGCATCAGATTCGCCGCGCCATGCGGATCGTCGAAGCGGCCTGGCTGGCGCAGCCGCATCCTGATCTTGCCGACGCCTACGCCCATGTGAAACTCGGCGATTCCGCGCGGGCGCGTCTGGTGCGGGTCGAGACGCTGGCGGCGAAAGCGCCCGGTCATCTCGAAGGCGCGCTGGCGGTTGCGCGCGCCGCGATCGACGCATCCGAGTTTGCGCGAGCGCGCGCGGCGCTCGAGCCGTTCATCGACGCGCCGACGCAGCGCGTGGCGATGCTGATGGCGGAGATCGAGCGCACCGAACATGGCGACAGCGGCAAGGCGCGAGCCTGGACGCTGCGGGCGGTGCGCGCGCTGCACGATCCGGTCTGGACCGCGGACGGTTACGTCTCCGACAAATGGCGGCCGGTGTCGCCGGTATCGGGCCGGCTCGATGCGTTTCAGTGGCAGACGCCGGTGGCAGCACTGCCGCCGACGGGCGGCGCGGTCGAGCCGTCGCCGTTCGAGCAGGCGATGCTGGCGGCAAGCCCGAAAATGGAGCCGGCAGGCGAGCCCGAGTCCGAGCCCAAGCCCGCGCCGCAAGTCGCGCACGATCAGGCTTCACATAACCAAGTCTCGCATGACCAACCCTCGCAAGACAGTGTCGCACAGGACAATGCGCCCGCGCCTGTCGATGTGGTTCCCTCGCCGCCGCCTTCGCCGCCCGCGCCGGCCGGGCAGGTGGCCGCTCCCGCGCCGATGTTCCGCACGCGCGCCGATATTCCTGCTCCCGGCGGGAAACCCGCTAGCTCGATCCCCGCCATCATTCCGATCGTCCGCCCGCCCGACGATCCCGGCGTCGACGATGGAACCGAGGTGGACGAATTCGCGGAGGCGCCCGTGCGCGGCGACCAGGAGGGCGGCTGGCGCGGCTTCATTTCCCGCATGCGCGGCTGATTCGATTGACCCCTCCCCCTCATTCTTCTTCACCTCCCCTGCAAGGGGGAGGTCGGCGCGCTCAGAAGCGCTCTTGCGTTTCGCGGCGAGCCGGGAGGGGGTCACGTTTTCTGTTCGTAGCGATTTCTGGCCAAATCTGGCTATTGAGATGACCCCAACCCTCCCCCTTCCAGGGGGAGGCGGCTCGCCCGTCGCCGCGCGGCCCGCCCTTTTCCTTGCCAAGCGGAGCGCTGCCCGATATCAGGTGCGGGCGTCTTCACCCGCCGGCAACAAAATGTCGCTATGCCGGAAGACGTCTTGAATCGCGGGAGCTGATGGTCCGCCGCAATAGCTCAGTTGGTAGAGCACGTCATTCGTAATGACGGGGTCGGGGGTTCGAGTCCCTCTTGCGGCACCACTGCTTAGCAGACGCGAACGGATCTTTGTTGGGCCTTTAGTGGCCGTCCTCAGGACTTCATACGAGACAGGCAAAACGGATCAGCCCGCGCGAGGGCGAGACACCGTCATCCTAGGTTCTCAAATTTCAACGTACAACTCTTCGGCTTCCTTGCGGATGAAATCAACTGGTGGTTCATTACCCTGATTTCATAAATTGTTGCTCAAGGTGGTTTCGATGGCGGTTAAGCGGAAGCCAGAGACGCTCTGGAAGCTGGTCGAGGCCCGGTGCATTCAGTTGGCCGACTCTGTATCCGGCGCCAGAATCGCGTTTCTGGTTGCCTTGAGTTGGTCCTTCATCTGGGCTTGGTCGCTCTACAGCGTGGACTTAGGATATCTGGTTGGTCTTCGAGACCGCTACGAGCATTATTTCGCTAGCTCGCTGACGCAACATCCGAGTAGCGAATTGAAGACTTGGTGCGCCCAGAATTCTCCAGGCGTCGCCAATGATGGAAATTTCTCGGACACCGAAAGAGGGCAGTTCTGCCAACAGCTGGCAAAGAATGCATTCGAATGGGTCGATAAGGCCTATCGCGAATCTACCCTTCTTTCGTTCCCCGGCGGCTTCGGCAAACTGTCCGTGTCTGACTTGGGGATCATCGGCCAGATCGGCATGCTGATCATTCTGCTTTGGCTTTATTTCGCGGCGCGCCGGGAAAATCACGCAATAAGAGCCATTGTCGACATGGATCCCGACGCGAGGAAACAAGACAGGTGGTTCCCGAAAACCTATGTGCTCTCCAGTCAGGACAGATATCTATCCGCAGAACACGTGGCCTACGCGTACCATTCGGTCGCTCAACGGTTCGTCTTTATATTTTCTCACCATACACGACCGTTGCTGCTGCTCACGCTACTTCTTCTCTTTATTCCTGCGATAGTTGCGTTCTGGAATCTGGGTACTGATATTCGGGACTTGGTCGCGCGTTTCCTCCAACCCGTGAATACGTCCATCTTGCTCCGAACTGTTTTCGAGGCGTTGCTCTTCATTTGCGTACTGCTGACGACCGTCAGGATCGCGCGCTCTGAGCTGGATACAAGCGTGCTTCTAAACGGATGGTATTTGGCGGCACGGGATGTCTGGATGGAAGAGTGGGATGAAACGACGCATGACCCAGCTCCCTCGGCTACGATTGACGTGTCCGCGCAGAAGGCAACAAAAAAGATCTGACATTTCGTTACCAGCCGACGGGCTTGAGTCTCCGTGCGAGATTGGCCTTCAGCCTGAAGTCAATTTATATAACGCCTGCGGTACCCTTCGCGCCACCGGTGCCCACGTTGCTGATTCGTCTTGCCGAAACATGCGCAGGCTCGGATACCGCGGGCTGTCATTGCGATCGAGCATCCAGCGCCGGTCCGGCAGGCGCGGCAAGAGCACCCGGTCAGGTCCAATTGTATTTCTGGGTCTTCTTTGCAAGCAGTCGCGACTTCATCCAAGAGTTTTTTGTTTGCCCAAACGCGCGCATGATCGCCGAGCTCGAATTCACGCCCAAATTTGCCATAGCTCACGAACCTGCATCGGCCGCCGCTGATGCATTGTTCAAGCCCGCGTTTCAGTCGAGAGTCGATCATTGCGTGCTCCGCCAAATTTTCTTTCGGCAGCAGACTTGGGCCTCAACACCTTGAGTTGATGGCTTTCCTTGATATCGGCGATATCGTCCGCCATTTTTTCAAACGCATCTAGCGCCTTGCGCTCGTCGGCAGGAAGACTCGCGCGGTCTGGCAGGTGCTTGAGCAGAACGACCATCGCATCGCTGATCCGCCCGAGCTGTCGGCCGTAGGTGCCGACCCGGCGGAGTATCTCGGCTTCTGTGTCCGGTGAGCCGGATTCGCCAAGGTTGATGGAGATCTGGTTTCCGCTCCACCAAGCGGTGATCGGGTTGATCCACTGACTGACGTCGCCGGAGAGGGGGAGTTTGAAAACGGACATGGAAATCTCCACAAAATGGAATGAACGCTCAAACTATCCTTACCTTGTCACATCCGTTCGATCGGGACCATACGTGCTTATCGCATGTTTGCGCCGGACTCGCGCCCAGGTTGATTTCGATTGTGGGCAAGCTGCGCTCGTTCTCGGCTCTAGGATGCTGCCGCCTCAAGCCGGATGAGGCCGAATGTGTCCGAGCAAGTCATTCCTGATGTTGTGCGCGGTCGACTCGCGCAGGGAGATATCATCCAGCGCGGCGCACGAACTGGTCGTGGCGGAGTGCCTGGTGGCGGCCAACCCGAGCGCTTCATTTCGCTCAGACGCGCCTCGCGTGATCTGGATCACATAACTATTCCAGGCGCTCTCATAGTTTCTCCCGCACCAGCAGCCAGGGGAGAAAGCCATGCGCCGTTTTGTTCTGATTGCAGCGATCGTTTTGACATCCGCGTCCGCGTGGGCGGACCAACCCCGGGGTCTGTCATTGGCCTCCAACAACGAGACGCCCGCGGCCGCGCAAGGGAGTGCGACTGAGGCGCCCCAAGCCGAAACCGCCAAGGTCGAAACGCCAAAGGATGAAGCATCCAAGGCGGACCCCGCCGGCAACGACGCCGCGCCCCAGCCGTCGAAAGCCGATCAGGTGACGCCCGATCACGCCAGGCCTGCCGCCGCCAAGACCGAAAGGCCAAAGGCTCGGCGGGACACGACCGAGGCTCGCGTGATCAACGAACTGCACCGTCACGGCATCTATTGGTAGAAGCCACGGCATGACGATCGGCCGGATCGGGTGCGACAATTGCACTCGGTCCGCACCTCAAAATCCGGCTGGATCTGTGAAGCCGTTCACACCCGGATTTCGCAATGAATTCTAGAACGACACCAGTGCGGCGAATTTAAAGTTCCTATCGGCGTTGCGGCAAGTTCGTATAGGAACTTCAAATTCAAGGCCGCCCTGGAATCGATAAGTTGCTCGAGCTCCTTTGATTCCGAAGTTCGCATCAGAGGTGCCGCGATATCTTGCGAACTTCGGAATCAGAGCTCGAGTATTTTTGCGGGAGGCGTCTGTGTTCCCATCAGTCAATGACGCAAATCGGAATTCCCGATCGGATTTCGGGTCCTGGCCGGCCATCGTCCGGCTCATCATCCTGGAAATTCTGGTGCTGCTCGCGCTGGCGGGCGCCTTTGTCTATTACCTGAACTGGTCGTCAGAGGTCGCCATGTCCGAATTCATGGCGGCGAGCAAAGCGCAGATTCATGCGGTCAGGGTCCATCCGTCCTGCGGCGATAGCGCCTGACGCGTTCTCCATTTCGCACCGTTCGCGGCCGACGCAGCGTCTTCACCTCTCCCTATGGGAGAGGGAGCAAACTTCCGCTCGGGTTACTTCCGTGCCTTCATGGTCGGCTGGCGTTACTTACTGCGACACCGTCTGCACGATGGTGTTCACCGGGCGGGCGCCTGCCACCGGCAGCTTGAGATCCTTGATCAACGCTTCGTCATATTCCGCGAGCGTCTGCATCGGCGCCCTCGGCCGCATCAGCACGACCTTGTAGCCGCCGGCCTTCAGCCGTCGCAGCAGTTCGGGCATTGCTTCCGCCGTATGCTTCTGGAAGTCGTGCATCAGGATGATGCCCTTGCCCTGCTTCTCCAGTTTGGTCATCACGGTGTTGACGATCTGCTCGGCGTTCTTGGCCCTGAAGTCGAAGGAGTCGAGGTCGCAAGAGAACATCGCGATGTTGCGCGTGCCGAGATAGGCCATCGCCGCCGGGTTATGCTGCAATTCCGGGAAGCGGAAGAACGGCGCGGGCGCGGTGCCAAGCGCGAACTTGACTGCGCTGTTGCCCTTTTCGATCTCGTCCTTGACGGTCTGCTCGGTCAGCTTCTTCGAGTTCAGATTGGCGTGCGACCAGGTGTGGGTGCCGACGGTGTGTCCGGCAGCAGCAACCTGCTTGAGAATTTCGGGATGATAGGTCGCGTGCTTGCCGATCGAGAAGAACACCGCCTTGGTGCATTCGTCGGCAAGCGCCTTCAGCACGGCCGGAGTGTTGCCCGGCCACGGACCGTCGTCGAAGGTCAGCACGACTTCCTTGTCGGCAAGAAAATCGATCTGCTTGAAGTGCTCGAAGCCGAAGCCCGGTCCGCCCGACGTATCGATTTCGACCACGCGGGATACACCAAGCGCATCGGGATTGGCGCAAGCCGCCTGCTTCGGCATCGGCGCGGGCGCCGGTGGCGCTTTGCTCGAAAGGCTGCCGGTCACTTCGATCGGGTCGCGGCTGGCTGCGGGCTTGGCCGGAGCGGGAAGCAGTGCGGGCGCTGCCTGGGCGGCAGCGACAGCTTGCGTTTTCGCCGAACTCCTTGCCGATGAGGTCCAGAACCAGCCACCGGTGGCGATCAACGCAGCCGCCACCACACTCATCAGCATCAGGCCCAACGCGTTACGCATGGTTACTCTTTCGTAAATACAAAAACGCTTAGTTTCCCCTTTATGAGTAAGAGTTGTTAACGCTCCCCAAACGCCGGGCCGTTTCCGCAACCTTCAAACGGCTTCCTGATGTCGCAGGCTCCAAGTCTTGACGCGTTTTCTTCACGCGAACCGGTACCCACCCGTCTCCGCCGGGGCTTCGCCGGGCCACTAACTCACTCGGCCGCCGAAGCTAAAGCGAAGGCGGTTTCGCTCGAAAACGCTATGAGTGACCGACATCACAGAGCTGGCGGCGAAAGCGGGGCATCCTCGAATTCATGAGCGCGCGCCAATCATTGGCGGGCGAGTGGGAGCCTCAAATGATCATGTCTTTTGCAAACGCGTTTCGCCGGACCGCATTGATGCTGATGGTTGCCGCGCCGGTCTCGTTGGTCGCAAGCACAGGCTTCGCCTACACGCTCGAGGCGCAGCAGATGTGCACCAGCGATGCCTTCCGTCTCTGCTCCGCCGACATTCCCAATATTCCGAAAATTACCGCCTGCATGGTCAGGCATCGCGCCGACCTCAGCCCCGGCTGCCGCGCGGTGATGGACCGCGACTTCGCCGCCCGGAAGTCACATACGGTTGCCGAAAAGTAAGTGCGACCGCAACCTGTGCAGCAATGGACGCATTGATCCAGCGCATTGACATCGCTGCCGGGGCGCACTTTACATGCCGGATATTTCAGCGATGAAGGCCTGGATCGATGTCGAGAACTTTGTTTGTCCTGTTGGGGCTTGCCGCGGCGCAAGCTTTCGCTCTGTCATCCGCTTCGGCGCAGCAAGGCCACGATGCCTGCGCGCGTGACGTGACGCGCTTCTGCCGTGCCCACATGGACGCTGGCGATTCGGTCGTGCTCGCGTGCCTGAAGCAGCATCGCGCCCGGCTCAGCCGGGCCTGCGACAAGGTCCTGACCGAGAACGGGCAGTAAGTTTCAAGTGCTGCTGCCTGCGGCCGCGGAAGCGACCGGCAGCACCTCGTGGGCCGTGCGATCGGGCGTTTCTTCCTTCCAGCGCACCGAACCGAACGGCCGCTCCAGCATGCGGCGGATGCGAACTGGATCGGGGCCGAGATGGAAATCCATCGCGCGCTGGTGCAGTTCGCGTTCGGATTGCGTCGAGCGACTACGCTGGCGCAGGTAATCGTGCCAGGTCGGACAATGATAACGTTCGGTCCATAGCTCGGGATCGGCGATGTCGCGCGCGATCGACCAGCCATAGGCGCCGTTGCGCTGCCGCGAGAGCTGGACGTCCTGCATGACATTGTGGAAGGCGCGCGCATTGTCCTGCGCCACGCGGTATTCGATCTCGACCACGAGCGGCCCGCTGCGCGCGGTCAGCGACAACTGCACCTCCGGATCGGCAAGCACTTCGGCGTCCTCGTTGCGCGCGCCGACCCGCGGCATTTTCAGCCAGAAGCCGAGCAGCGGCGAGAGCAGCATCAGGCCGGCGGATGCCAAGAGCGCGACCTCGACGCCGGCAGCGTCGGTCAGCCGCCCCCAGCCCCAACTTCCGATCGCTATGCCGCCGGAGATCGCGGCCTGGAAGATCGCGAGCGATCGTCCTGCCACCCAGCGCGGCGCCGACAACTGCACGCCGATATTGAACAGGGCGACCGCCAGCATCCAGGCTGCGCCGGCCACGACCAGCGCGGCCGCGGTGAGGACTTTTCCGTGGCTCAGCGCGACGGCTGCGATGGCGCCGCCCATGGAGATGGCGCAGGCGCGCACCGCAGCCTCGCCGCTCATGCGCTTGCGCACCTCGCTGATATTGAGCGCGCCGATCACCGCGCCCATGCCGAACGCACCCAGCATGATGCCGTAGGTCTGCGCGCCGCCATGCAGGAGATCGCGCGCCACCAGCGGCATCAGCGCCGAGATCGAGCCGCCGATCAGGCCGGTGACCAGTGTGCGGATCAGCACGATCTTGATCGACGGCGAATTGGCGATGTAGCGCACGCCAGAGACGATGGCGCGGTTGAGGCGCTCGCGCGGCAGCCGCGACGGCGCGCTCTCGCGGCGCCAGAGAAACAAGGCCGCCATCAGCGGCAGGTAAAGGATGGCGTTGGCGGCAAACGCCGCCATGGCGCCCGCGGTCGCAACGACGATGCCGCCGATCGCGGGTCCGAAACTTCGCGCGATGTTGTAGCTGATGCCGTTGAGCGCCACCGCGGCCGGCAGCATGTCGGCCGGCACCTGTTCGGTGACGGAGGATTGCCAGGCGGGACCGAGCAGCGCCATGCCGCTGCCGACGACGAAGCACAGCGCCAGGAGGCTGTTGGGCGTGACGAGGCCCATCCACGACAGCACCGTCAGCGCGGACGCCCCCGACAGCGCAATCACCAGTGCGACCAGCGAGACGATGCGGCGGTCATACATGTCGGCGATGGCGCCGGCCGGCATCGCGATCAGCATCACCGGCAGCATCAGCGCGGTCTGCACCAGCGCGACCTTGTCGGCGGACGAGGTCATCTGGGTCATCGCCCAGGCCGCGCCGACCGCCTGAATCAGCAGGCCGAGGTTGGACAACAGGCTGGCCGACCAGATCCGCCGGAACGCGATATGGCGCAGCGGCGCTGCAATACCGTCAGTGGCAAATACCGGGCGCTTGGACTGTTCGGTCGCGGTCTCTTCCATCGCGGGTGGCTCGATTCTCCAGAATACCCAGTGATGCCTGCTTGGCTCCGTGCCTGTCTAGTAGACAACGAAAAGCGCCCGGTTTGCGGCCAAGAAATACCCAAGATCATGCCGCGGTCACAATCTGCTGACGGCCCGGCTAGCCGGTCGGCGCGCCTTCGTGGCGTCTGGATTTTGAAGCTGGTATGCTTATCTGCTGAAGCACCCTTCAGTGGCTATTTTGCAAGGACGGCATCCGTGAGCATCGCCGAAACCTGGGATACGCCGGCCACGCGCCAGCGGCTGGTTCCTCCAAGTCCGCCACGGGCGCCGGAGAGCATGACGGCGTTGCAGCGGATGGCGAAGATGCGCGAAAGCGCGATCGGAACCTGGGGTCAGCGCGCCTACGAGGAAGACGTCGTTCGCGGCCGCTTCCTGTTCAATTCGAGCTTCATCCTCAATACGCCCGACGCGATCCGCCACGTGCTGGTCGACAATTATGAGAATTATTCGCGCACGCCGGCCGGTTTCCGCGTGCTGCGCCCGATGCTGGGCGAAGGCCTCCTGATCGCCGAAGGGAAGGCCTGGAAGCATCAGCGGCGCACGCTGTCGCCGGCCTTCACGCCGCGCGCGGTCTCGACCCTCATTCCTCACATGGTGGCGGCAACCGACGAGACGGTCGAGGACCTCAAGCGCCTCAGCAACGGCCCGGTCGACCTGCGCGAGAAGATGCAGCGCATGACGCTCGAGATCGCCGGCCGCACCATGTTCTCGTTCGGCATGGAACGCCATGGCGCGACCTTGCGCGATTTCGTGATGGACTATGGCGACCGGCTGGCGCGGCCGCATTTTCTCGACCTGGTGCTGCCGCGGGATTGGCCGGCGCCGCGGGATTTCGCGCGGGCGCGCTTCCGCAAGCGGTGGACGCAATTCGTCGCCATGCTGATCGCGGAACGCCGCGCCGCCGGAAAAGCTGCGGGCGCGCCGGCGCGCGATCTGTTCGACCTGATGGATGCGGCGCGCGACCCCGAGACCGGAGAGGCCTTCAGCGACGCGCAGCTCGGCGACGAGGTCGCGACCATGATTCTCGCCGGTCACGAGACCACGGCCACGGCGCTGTTCTGGTCGCTGTATCTGCTGGCGCTCGATCCGGTCGCGCAAGAGCAGTTGGCGAACGAGGCGCTGCAGGTCTCGGGAAATGGCGAGGCTGACCTCGATCGGTTGAAGTTCACCCGCGCCGTGGTCGACGAAACCATGCGGCTCTATCCACCGGCGTTCCTGATCGCGCGCTCCGCGCTGGGCCCGGATGAGTTCGCGGGCCTGTCGATCGGCAAGGGCGACGTCATCCTGATTGCGCCCTGGTTGTTGCATCGTCATGAAAAACTCTGGCGCGATCCGAACGCCTTCGTGCCCGAGCGCTTCATGGCGCCGGCGCCGCCGCCTGACCGTTTTGCATACTTGCCGTTCGGCGCCGGTCCACGGATTTGCATCGGCGCGCATTTCGCGCTGGTCGAGGCGACATTGGCGTTGGCGAAGATCATTGCGGCGTTCCGCGTCACGCTTGTGGACAAGATGCCGATCATGCCGATGGGCGTGGTGACGACACAGCCGGACCGTTCGCCGATGTTCCAGATCTCGCCGCGCTGAATCAGCTCCCGGAGTAGGGCCATTATCATGAGCGACCTGAAGGCCCAGTTTGCAACCTTGAAGACCATCGCCGATCCGGCTGTAGCGGACGCGATCGCGCGTCTGGTCGAGAACGGTCGGGATCACGAGCTCAACCGCGTCAACGCGCTGGAGTTCTCCAAGATCAACGGCCTCGACGAGGAGAAGGCGATCTCGGGATTCTTGCACGCCTCGCGGCTCGGCCTGTTCGACCTGACCTGGAACGTGCTTTGTCCCGGATGCAGCGGCGTGCTCGACGCCCATGACACGCTCAAATCGCTGCGCAGCGAAGACTACCATTGCGGGCTGTGCGCTTGCGGCTACGAGCCTTCCGTCGACGAGCAGGTGGAGGTCGCCTTCACCGTCAGCCCCAAGACCAGGCGCATCGCCGCCCACGATCCGAATAGCCTGCCGCTGTGGGAATACTACCAGCAGGTGTTCTGGAGCTCAGGGATCGATCTCGACAGGTCGACCTTCGGCGCGCTGACCGAAGAAGTGGCGCTGGATGCGCTGGAATTGCCGGCGAGCGAGCGCGCCGTGCTGTCGCTGCAACTGCCGGCGCAATTCGTCATCATTTTCGAGCCGGTGACGCATTCGGCGCATTTCATCGACGTACAGGGCGAGCCCACCAAGGAACGCCAGCAGCTGTCGCTGGTCTTCAACAAATCGCATCCGCCGACCGGCTCGATCACGCTCCGTCCCGGTCCCCTGCGGCTTTCGCTCGACAATCAGGCTGGCGTGCGGACGTTGCCGACCGTGTTCATTGCGGGTGACGGGCTGCATGCCATGCTCGGCAAGCGCCGGCCGTTCCTCACCGCCAAGCGCATGCTGTCCAACCAGACCTTCCGCGACGTGTTCAAGGCCGACCATCTCGACATCGACCAGCGGCTGAAGATCACCTCGCTCACGTTCCTGTTCACCGACCTCAAGGGTTCGACCGCGCTTTACGAACGCGTCGGCGATCTCGCGGCCTTCGACCTCGTGCGCGCGCATTTCCGCGCACTGCTCGGCATCATTGCGTCGGAGAAGGGCGCGGTAGTGAAAACGATTGGTGACGCCGTCATGGCCACCTTCGTCAAGCCGGAGCATGCGATTGCCGCTGGGCTCAAGATGCGCGCGGCCATGGATTCGCTGAACGCAGAGCGCGGCACCGACGATCTCGTGGTCAAGATCGGCATTCATGAAGGCCCGTGCCTTGCGGTGATGCTCAACGAGCGACAGGACTATTTCGGCCAGACCGTGAATATCGCAGCAAGGGTTCAGGGGCTTGCAACGTCAAAGTCGATCCACGCGACCGGCGGCGTGGTCGAGGTGCCCGCCGTCACCGCGATCCTGGCGGAGCAGGCGATCAAGCCGATCCAGAAGGAGGCGGCGCTGCGCGGCATCGCCGACAAGGTTCTGGTCTACGAAATACCTTAAGGAAAATAGCGGCAACATTGCCGAAAGGTAATCGGCGCGGGGAACGCGCGCCGATTGCACGCGTTCGTGTTCCACGCCATATAGTCCTCAAGCCAAGCTATCGAAACTCCAGGGACGATTGATGCTCGACGGACTGCGCAACTTCATCGCCGATGTGATGTCTCCCGCACATGAGCCCCGCGATCTCGACGATACCGGTTATCGTCTGGCTGCGACCGCGCTGCTCATTCACGTCATCTCGCTCGACGGCGAACCATCCGAGACCGAGAAGCGCAAGCTCCACAGCCTGATCGAGAGCAGCTTCGGGCTCGATCGGGGCGCCGCGGATAAACTGATCGCCTCTGCGACCCTGGTCGAGGGCGAGGCCGTCGACCTCTATCATTTCACCAGCGTCATCATGCGTTCGGTCGACGATGCCGGACGGCTGCGCATCGTCGAGATGATGTGGGAGCTCGTGTACGCCGACGGTCAGGTCAGCGAGTTCGAGGACAACGTGGTGTGGCGTGCGGCCGATTTGCTGGCCGTGTCCTCGCGTGACCGGATCGATCTCAAGCACCGCGTCGCTGCCAAACAACCCTCGGCCGTGTCAGGCAGCTAGAAGAGCCGCTTGGTATGTCGCCATCATCCCGGGCCTGTTGCCCGCCGGCTCATAAAAAAATCTTTAATGGAGCCTGCCGCATTGCTGCATGTTTCTGCGCCAGGCTGATTTCTCGCTGGATTGATGCCTGCGGAAGGTTCGAAATGCTTGCAGGTAGCCCGTAACCCGCCTAAGCCCTATTCGAGACGGCTGGGTTTCAATCTTTCAGGCAAGAACAATCGTGACTGAGCGAGTGACGCTGATTACGGGTGCCTCCGCGGGAATCGGCACCGACCTGGTGCGCGTTTTTGCTTCCAACGGTCATCGCGTGGCGATGGTGGCGCGCCGGGCGGATCGGCTGCAGGCTCTGGCCGCCGAGATCGTCGCCAAGGGCTTGCCCGCCCCGATCGCCATTCCGTGCGATCTCGAACAGGCGGATGCTGGCGACAAGGTCGCGGCGGCGTTGACCAATGCCGGCGTTGAGTGCGAATTCGTCGTCAACAATGCGGGCTTCGGTCTGTTCGGTCGCGCCGCCGAGCTCGACCGCAAGGAGCAGCTTGCGATGATCGCGGTGAATATCCGCGCGCTCACCGATCTGTCGCTGCGCTTTGCCGATTCCGTGATCCGAAACCGCGGTGGAATTCTCAACGTTGCTTCCATCGCCGGCTTTCTGCCCGGGCCCGGCATGGCGGTCTACTACGCCTCGAAGGCCTATGTGTTGTCGTTCACCGAGGCTTTGCGCGGGGAGCTCAATGGCAAGGGTGTCCGGGTCACCGCGCTGTGCCCGGGTCCGGTGCCGTCGGAATTTCAGACCCGCGCAGGTTTCGAGCCTGGACTGGATTCTGCCGTGCTCAACGTCTCTTCCGCCGAGGTCGCCGCGCAGGCCTATCAAGGCTTGATGGCCAACAAGCGCGCGGTGTTGCCGGGGCTCGGCATCAAGATCGTGCCGCTCATGCTGCGGCTGTTCCCGCGCGGATTCATCCTGGCCGCGGTCGCCCGCTTTCAGACGCGCCAGCGCTGAAGCGTGATGAGATTAGTTTCGAGTAATACGGTGATGACGGTGCTGTGCTCCTTCTCCCGTGGGGAGAGGGTTGGGGTGAGGGCATACGGTCTTTGATGAAAAACGACCCCCTCACCCGGATCGCTGTCGCGACATAGCCGAAGCCGTGACTTCGGCGTCCTTGTTTAAGAACGGCCGCCAAAGGCGGCCTACGCCTCTCCCTATGGAGAGGTGGGCTACCTGGACTCCATCGATTCAGTCAAATCTCATCGCGCTTTAGCGCTACACGGACTCATCAGAAATTAACGGTCTGTTGGCTACGATCGCAGGCTTGGAAGCTTGCGAGAAAGGTCGATGTCACCTTCCGCCAAACTGCCTGTTGTGCATGACGCGCCGTCAATTGCGGCGCAGGACTGGCCGGCGGCGCTTCTTCCGGTTCTGATCGTCCTGCACCAGGAAAACTCGACGCCGGGCCGCATCGGCAACGCGCTGCGGTCGCTTGGATACCGGCTCGACATCCGTCGCCCGCGATTTGGCGATTCCTTGCCGAAAACACTGTCAGCGCATGCCGGCGCCGTCATCTTCGGCGGTCCGATGAGCGCCAATGATCCCGACGACTATGTTCGCCGCGAGATCGACTGGATCGCGGTGCCACTGATTGAGCAGCGGCCGTTACTCGGAATTTGCCTCGGCGCGCAAATGCTGGCGATGCACCTCGGCGCGCGGGTGGCGCCGCATGCCGCGGGCCGGGTCGAGATGGGCTATTATCCGATCCGTCCCACTCCGGCCGGGCTGAAGCTGTGCACGCACTGGCCCAGCGAGGTCTATCACTGGCACCGGGAGGGATTTCAACGTCCCGCCGCTTGCGAGTTGCTGGCGGAAGGGGGTGACTTCCCCAACCAGGCGATTCGTTTCGGCAACGCTTTCGGCTTGCAATTTCATCCCGACGTGACCACCGCGATGATGCACCGCTGGACCACCTGCGGCGGCGATCGTCTGGGCATGCCGGGGGCCTATCCGCGCGAGCAGCATTTCGCCGGCCGCGCCCGCTACGACGTCGCCGAGCGCGCCTGGCTCAAGCACTTCCTCGATGGCTGGCTCGCCCGCGCGCCTGACGTCGCGATGGCGGAAGCGGCGGAGTAAGGCAGGAATTTAAGGTCCGCCTTCGCTCTTTGAGCTTCGGCGTGACAGCCTTCGCTACGAAAGTGGCTTGCCTGGCCGGCCTACGCCCGAGGGCTTCGGCGTGGCAGCCTTCGCTCACTTCGCTATCAGAGACTTTCCGGGCTTGCCCAGCCGTAGCTCGCGAAGCGAGCGAAGGCTGGTGGAGCCAGGCGGGATCGAACCGCCGACCTCGTCATTGCGAACGACGCGCTCTCCCAGCTGAGCTATGGCCCCAGATCGCCTGGTGGAAATCTCGCCGCGGCAAGAGATGGGAAACCGCCAGCAATCGCCGTCATTTACAATCCACGCCAAGGGCAAGTCAAGAACGGCGAAATCGCTGTTTTTTCCAGCCGCTGGGTGCCGTCGACCTGAAGTCCCTGCGCCACCAGTGGCGAGTTCGATCAGGGACTTCAGATCGGTAAAGCGGCACTAGAATCAATAAGTTTGCTAGTGCCCTTAACTGTCCGAAGCTCGTGAAAGGTGGGTGCAGAGGCGGTGCACGAACTTCGGAAAGTGGCCACTTGCCGGGAAGTTCCCTTGTTTGACCGGGGGGGAACCGATATCTAGCAGTACTTCACGATCACTTCGCGAGTAATTCCCGCCATGCGTGCCATTCTCGACATCGTCCTCATCGTTCTGGAGCTCTATGTCTGGCTCCTGATTGCGGCAGCCATTCTCTCCTGGCTGATCGCCTTCAACGTCGTGAATACGCGCAACCAGTTCGTCTCGATGGTGGCAGAGTTCCTCTATCGGATTACCGAGCCGCTGCTGGCGCCGATCCGCTCCGTCATGCCCAATCTCGGCGGGCTCGATATTTCACCGATCATCCTGATCCTGATCATCTACTTCATCGAGCGCGTCATTCAGTATTACATCTATCCAAACGTCTTCTGATCAAGCCTCAATGGCTGACCCCTGGCGCTATTCCGCCCAAGGGATCAGCATCGCGTTGCGCGTGACGCCGCGCGGCGGGCGCGACGATATCGATGGCATCGAGACGCTGGCTGACGGCCGCGATGTGCTCAAGGTGCGCGTTCGCGCCATAGCCGACGGCGGCGAGGCCAACCGCGCGGTATTGGAGCTTCTGGCGAAGGCGCTCCGCGTGCCAAAAGCCAGGTTGAAAATTCTGTCCGGGGCGACATCGCGTCTCAAGCAGGTTGCCGTCGATGGCGATCCGGAACAGCTAGGCGAAGCGTTGCGCAAGTTGATCGCGGCGAAGCAGGGAACGAAGCAATGACGGCGCAGATCATCGATGGAAAACGTATCGCCTCGGAACTCCGCGCGCAGGTGGCGAGCGAGGTCGCCCGGGTGAAGCGCGATCACGGATTGACGCCGGGGCTTGCGGTTGTCCTGGTCGGCAACGATCCGGCGAGCCAGGTCTATGTCCGCTCCAAGCACAAGCAGACACAGGAGGCCGGCATGGCGTCCTTCGAACACGTGCTGGGGGAAGACGTCGCCGAGGCCGATCTGCTGGCGCTGATCGCGCGGCTCAACCGCGATCCGCTGGTGCACGGCATCCTCGTGCAATTGCCGCTGCCGAAGACGATCAACACCGAGGCCGTCATCAAAGCGATCGATCCGGCCAAGGACGTCGACGGCCTGCATCCGAACAATGCCGGACGGCTTGCCGGAGGATTCTCCGCGCTGTCGCCTTGCACGCCGCTCGGCTGCATCATCTTGAGCAAGAGCGTGCATGCCTCGCTCGAGGGCATGAATGCAATCGTGATCGGCCGCTCCAACCTGGTCGGCCGGCCGCTGGTGCAGCTCCTGCTCAACGAGAACGCCACGGTGACGATCGCGCATTCGCGCTCGCGCGACCTTAAACACCTATGCGCCCGCGCCGATCTGGTTTACGCCGCGGTCGGCCGCCCCGAGATGGTGCGCGCCGACTGGATCAAGCCGGGCGCGACCGTGATCGACGTCGGCATCAACCGCCTGTCGGATGCCGGCGGCAAGACGCGCCTTGTCGGCGACGTTGCTTTTGCAGAAGTCTCAGGGGTTGCGGGCGCTATCACGCCGGTGCCGGGCGGCGTCGGCCAGATGACGGTGGCGTGTCTGCTGGTCAACACCTTGCGCGCGGCCTGCGCGATTGCGGGGCTGCCGAAGCCGGCGGTGTAAAGATGTCGTCATTGCGAGGAGCGTAAGCGACAAAGCAATCCAGCGTTTTCATTCAAAGAACTGGATTGCTTCGCCGGCGCTCGCAATGACGGTCTTATTTTTTCTTCGCTCGCGCGATGCCGTCCCCGATCAATTGGTGAGCTTCCTCGGCGCCGCCCCAGCGCAAGACCTTCACCCACTTGCCGGGCTCGAGATCCTTGTAGTGCTCGAAGAAGTGCTGGATCTGCTGCAAGGTGATATCGGGCAGATCGCTGTAGGTCCTGATCTTGTCGTAGCGCAGTGTCAGCTTCGACGACGGCACCGCGATGATCTTCTCGTCGCCGCCGGCTTCGTCCTCCATCAAGAGCACGCCGACCGGCCGCACGCTCATGACAGCGCCCGGCACGATGGCGCGGGTGCTGGCGATCAGCACGTCGCAAGGATCGCCGTCGTTCGACAGCGTATGCGGAATGAAGCCGTAATTGCCGGGATAGCGCATCGCCGTATACAGGAAGCGGTCGACCACCAGCGTGCCGGCCTCCTTGTCCATCTCGTATTTGATCGGCTCGCCGCCGACCGGCACTTCAATGATGACATTGACCTCGCGCGGCGGATCAACACCGATCGAAATTGCTTCAACGCGCATGGACGGCTCCGTGACTTTGACGACGCTAATATAAGCCGGACGGCGTCCCGCGCTTAGCTATTTGTTTGAGCAAAAGCCTAACGCGCACGGCCTAAGACCGTTCGGATACGAGGCTCAATGGAATGGAGTTCAGTTCGTCCAGGCGAAGGCGACCTTGTCGAGCGACTTGGGCCCGAACTTCTCCGAGGAACGCGCTACCATGCGGCCGCCCAGCGCGCGATAGAATTCCGTCGCCGGCTCGTTGTCGGACAGCGCCCAGATCACCATGCTCTTGAGGCCGCTCTGCATGAGATCGCGCCGGGCCGCTGAAAACAGGCGGCGGCCGAAGCCGAGGCCCTGGAATTCGGGGCGGAGATAAAGCTCGTAAATCTCGCCTTCGAAATGCAGGCTGCGTGCCCGGTTGCGTCCGTAATTGGCGTAGCCCGCGACCTTGTCGCCAAACACCAGCACGCTGACGCGGCTGCCTTTGCGGATCGCCGAATCCCACCATTGCGGGCCGCGACGGTTAATCAGCTTTTCCAGTTCGGCGCCGGGAATGATGCCCTGATAGGCCGCGCGCCATGCTTCGTCGTGTGTGGAAGCCACCGCAGCCGCGTCAGCAGCTTTGGCCGGTCGGACCTCGATCAGGGTTGTGCTCATGACCCGATCAAAGCAAGTCGGCGGCCTCCCTTCAAGGTCTATCGTTAATTATCGGTTAACCTGTGGATTTTCTGCATCAGTCGGCGTGCGGTTTTGTGCCGAAAATGGACAGCCAGGGAGTATTTGAGGTGGGATATTGCGGAATGGACGCCTAGGCTCAAGGTTCTTAACCTTCGAGATCACAGAACAAGGCGCAGGATTTGATTCGCCGTGAGCAACCGCGCGGATATCCATTTTGCGGCGCGGCCCCGAGGGTGCGGATGGCTTTGAGTCGGGCGCTTTTTGTGCCGTTTCTGCTGATCGCGCTGTGGCCGCAGGTCGGAGCCGCGCAGGACAGGTTCGGCCCGCAAGGCGCGGAAGCCGAGCCGAATCGCATGCAGGCCTGGCTGGTGCCGTCGCCCGATTCGAACACTGCTTCGCACGCGGTTCTGTTTCGCCCCTCAGGCGACGGCCCGTTCCGGCTGGCGGTGATTGCTCACGCATCAACTCAGAATACGCTGCTCCGCGCGATGATGCCGCAGCCGCAATACCGGCCGCTGGCAGCTCTGCTCGTCGCGCGGGGTTTTGCCGTGCTGGTGCCGGAGCGCCCGGGCCACGGCGCAACCGGCGGTAAATATCTCGAAGACCAGGATGGCTGCGACGGGGCGGATTACGTCCGCTCGGGCCGCGCCACCGCCGAGGAAATCGCGCGCGCCACGACGTACCTGCGCGGGCAATCCTTCATTCGCCGCGACGGCACGGTCATCATCGGGCATTCGGCCGGGGGATGGGGCGCGCTGGCGCTCGCGGGCGCCGATCCGGCCGAGGTTTCGGCCGTCATCGTCTTTGCGCCCGGCCGCGGCGGCCAGCCCAACGGCATTCCGGGCCAGATTTGCGCCCCGAACACACTGCTCACGGCGGCAAGCGAATTCGGCCATGGCGCGCGCGTTCCCGTCTGGTGGTTCGTTGCCGCCAATGACGGCTATTTCGCGCCGGATTTTTCCAAGAAGCTTGCGGATGCCTTCCGCGCTGGCGGCGACAAGGTCGATTTCCGTGTGCTGCCGGCTTACGAAAGTGAAGGCCACTGGATGGCCGAGACGGAGAATGGCGTGAAGGCTCTCGCCGGCGAACTCGATCGTGCTCTGAAGGGCGCGACGCTTCAGCCCGTCGCGCGGGCGAAGAAGCCGTGACAGTCTATTTCGCGGTCAAATATCTGCACGTGCTCGGCGCGATCGTCATTTTGGGCACCGGCAGCGGCATCGCGTTTTTTATGCTGATGGCGCATCAGAGCCGCGATGCCGCTTTTATCGCGCGCACGGCTGCGGTCGTCGTCATCGCCGACATGATCTTCACGCTGACGGCGGTGATCCTGCAGCCGATCAGCGGCGGACTCTTGATGATGATGTCCGCGACCAATTTCACCGAGCGCTGGCTGATGGTTTCGCTCGCTCTCTATGCCGTGGCCGGCGCGTTCTGGATTCCGGTCGTGTTCATGCAGATCGAGATGCGCAACCTGGCGCGAACCGCAGCTTCGAAGCGCGAGCCGCTGCCGCCGCGCTACTTTGCGCTTTTCCGCCGCTGGTTCGCCTTTGGCGTTCCCGGCTTCGGTTCGGTGATGATCATCCTCTGGCTGATGATCGCAAAACCCGTTTGAGGTCGAGGCATGTCACGCAAAATCCTGGTCGTCGGCGCTTCCGGCTTGATCGGCCGGTTCCTGACTGATGATTTGCGAGCCAAGGGCTTTCAAACCGTCGGGTTGGCACGAAAATTTTCGGCGGGTCAGGCCAAGAGTGCGCTCGATCTGGAGATGCCGATCATGGCGATGGATGCGGTAGCGCTCGCAAGCCTGCTGCGCGATCGCGCAATCGACGTCGTCGTCAATTGTCTCGGCGTCTTGCAGGATGGTCCCGGCAGCGACACCGCCGCCGTGCATCGCGATTTCGTTTCGCGGCTGCTGGATGCAATCAAAACGTCCGGCCGAACGATCCGCCTCGTTCACATTTCGATTCCGGGGGCGATCAAGGACGACCGCACGGCCTTCAGCCTCACCAAGCGCGAGGCGGAACGGATGATCGAAGCATCACACATCCCATACGCGATCTTGCGGCCCGGCTTCGTGATCGCGCCGGCCGCTTATGGCGGCAGCGCCATGGTGCGCGCGCTCGCCGCGCTGCCGATCAGGCTCTCAGTGGCCGACGCGCTGGTGTCGTTTCAGCCGGTCGCGGTGGAAGATATTTCCGCCACCATTGCGTGGCTCGCCTCGCGCGACACCGGCGACGCGGCGGCAAATGCCGTCACAAATTCGGTGACTTGGGACCTAATGCAGAAGCAGCCGGTGACTTTGGGCGATGTCATCGGGGCATTTCGCCGCTCGTTCGGCACGGATGACTGGCCGCGCATTCGCTTGCCTTCGTTCCTGCTCGATATCGGTGTGAAGCTGGCCGATCTCGCAAGCTGGCTTGGCTGGCAGTCGCCGATGCGTTCCACAGCAATGATCGAATTGCGCCGCGGCGTGACCGGCGATCCCGCGGCATGGATGAGCGCAAGCGGAATCGCGCCGGTCGAATTGGCCGATGCCGTACGGCGAGCTGCCACCATTCAGGACAAATGGTTTGCGCGGCTTTACTTGAGCAAGGCTTTGATCATCGCGAGCCTTGTCGTGTTCTGGAGCATTTCCGGCTTCATCGCGTTGTTCGTTTCCTATGACGCCGCAGCCGGCATCCTGCGTTCGCACCATTTCCCGCCGGCGCTGGTTGCACCGATCACGGTTTCGACCAGTCTGATGGACATGACGATCGGCGTGCTGATCGCCTTTCGACGCACCTGCGCTATCGGATTGGTCTGGGGAATTCTGGCCTCGCTCGGCTATATGCTTGGCGCTGCGATCCTCACCCCCGATCTCTGGATCGAGCCGCTCGGCGCGCTGGTCAAGACGGGGCCTGCGATCGTGCTGATGCTGGTCGCGCTCGCGATGCTGGATAACAGATAATGCTCCATCGCGTTTTCAAGCGAAGCATGCCCTCGGACTTGATCCGGGGGTGGGAACCGGTTCGCGTGAAGAAAACGCGTCAAAGATAGAGGCGAACGAAGTGAGCTGGTCCGACGACGATGTGATCCTCTATGACGGCGTCTGCGTGTTCTGTTCGCGTTGGATCCGTTTCATCGCAACGCGCGATCGCGACAAGCGCTTTCGCTTTACAGCCATCCAGTCGAAGTACGGCGCGCGGCTGGCGCGGGCCTTCGGCATCGATCCCATGGACCCCGACACCAACGCCGTCATCCACGGCGGCGTTGCATTTTTTAAATCGGATGCGGCGTTGACGGTGCTTTCGAACCTGCCGGGTTATCAGTGGACGCGGGTATTTTTCGCGGTGCCGGCGCCGCTGCGCAACGCGATCTATAATGTCGTTGCGCAAAACCGCTACAAGATTTTCGGCAAGTATGACGCGTGCTTTGTACCGGATGCCGACATGCGGGCCAGAGTGTTGGAATAAGCGTCCGCCGTCATTGCGAGCGAAGCGAAGCAATCCAGAATCATAAGTGCGGCGCCTGGATTGCTTCGTCGCAAATGCTCCTCGCAATGACGAAGTTACTTGCCGAGTGTAGCGGCTATGACCTCCCGCACCGCCCGTTCCCCCGAATCATGGGCGCCGTGGGCGGTGGAGAAGAAGTTCGGCGACGTGGCCTCGCCGGCAAAGAACAGTCTGTTATCGACGGGCGCGGCGAGCACCGCGCGTTTGCTCGCATGGTCCGGCAGGGCGTGCGAGTAGGAGCCGCGGGCGAAGGGGTCGTGCGCCCAGCGCGACTCCGTCAGCGGCTTCAGCTTGCGGCGGAAATCGTTGCCGACAAACGAGACGATCTCGTCGATCGCCTGCGCCGCGATCGCGCCGTCGCCGGCATCTTCCAGCGCCTGCGCGAAGCGGCCGCCGAAAAAGCCTTCGATGCACGGCTGCCCGAACGGCCGCAGGTGATACGTCCCCATCTCGCTGCGCATGGTCGCGCCGCGCAGGTTTCCGTCGACCGGCAGCAGTTCGGGTTCGTCGAGCGCCAGCATCACCTTGTCGGCGAGCCCCAGCGGCAGCTTCGATGCCGCATCGACTTTGTCCGGCAGCGCCGGGACAAAGCGGATCGCGCCCTCGGCAATCAAATTGGTCGGCACGGTGATGATGACCTTGTCGGCTGACAGCGTGCCTTGTGATGTTTCGATGCGCAGGCGCTTTGCGGAGTGGTCGATCAGCGTCACCGCGCAATTGAATGCGATCGGCAGCGCAGCGCCGTAAGCCTGCATCAGCGCGCCATAGCCGCGCCGCACCCGCCAATTGAGGTTGGTGTCTTCATAGGCGTCGAAGTCGAGAATCGACAGACGGTCGGTCTCGCAGCCGTTGATGTAGCTCGAGATCGCGTCGATCATCGGATTCCAGCGATTGCCGGCTTGCAGATAAAGATTGGCGGGATGGTCGACGCCGCCTTTCGCGGCTTCTTCCAAACGCTCGAAGAATTCATCGAGCGAACGGATGAAATCGGCGCGCTCCTCCGGCGGAAACGATTTGCCCCAGGCGCGCTCGCGCCATGGCGGCAGTTTTCTGTCGATCTCGAAATCAAGCGTTTCAGCGATTTTCACAAAGGCATTGTGATCGGCCGAGTGCAACCAGCCGCAGCCGAGATCGAAGGTCACATCAGGCGCGGCCATGATGGTGTGGCCGCGGCCGCCGACGCGATTCCGCGCTTCCAGCACGACGGACGAGAGACCGGCGCGCTTGAGCGCATGCGCGGCGCCAAGGCCCGCGGCGCCTGCGCCGATCACCGCGACGTCGATGGAGGAGGGGAGGGACATGCGTCAGGCTCTAGCACGTTCGCTATGGGTGCTAAAGACAGTCGATGCGTATGGCACCCATCGCGTCCGGACACGCTGCGGCGTGTAACGCCGCTGCGTAAAGCCGGGACCTACACTGCGCGGATGCGATTGCACCCCGGATCAGCAGCGCATCGCTGTCGCGCTGCGCAGCATCCGGGGCACCAGACCTGCTTACGCCACCGCCTGCTTGGCTTTTTCGGCGCGCTTGCGATCGTTCGGATCGAGGAACTTCTTGCGCAGGCGGACCGACTTCGGCGTCACCTCGACCAGCTCGTCGTCTTCGATATAGGCCAGCGCCTTTTCCAAGGTCATCTTGATCGGCGGCGTCAGGCGCACCGCTTCGTCCTTCGACGTGGTACGGATGTTGGTGAGCTGCTTGCCCTTGAGCACGTTGATTTCGAGGTCGTTGTCGCGGGTGTGCTCGCCGACGATCATGCCGCGATAGACCTTCCAGCCCGGCTCGATCATCATCGGGCCGCGGTCCTCCAGCTTGAACATCGCATAGGCGACCGCTTCGCCCTGGTCGTTGGAAATCAGGACGCCGTTGCGGCGGCCCTGGATCTCGCCCTTGTAGGTCGCATAGCCGTGGAACAGGCGGTTCATGATCGCGGTGCCGCGGGTGTCGGTGAGAAGTTCGCCCTGATAACCGATCAGGCCGCGGGTCGGCGCGTAGAACACCAGCCGCAGGCGATTGCCGCCGGAGGGGCGCATCTCGATCATCTCGGCCTTGCGCTCGCTCATCTTCTGCACGACGACGCCGGAATGCTCCTCGTCGACGTCGATCACGACTTCCTCGATCGGCTCCTGCCACTCGCCTGATGTCTCGTCTTTCCTCAAGACGACGCGCGGGCGCGACACCGACAGCTCGAAGCCCTCGCGGCGCATGGTCTCGATCAGGATCGCGAGCTGCAATTCCCCGCGGCCCGAGACTTCCATGGAATCCTTGTCGTCGGCCTCAGTCACGCGCAGCGCGACATTACCCTCGGCCTCGCGCAGCAAGCGGTCGCGGATCATGCGGCTCGTCACCTTGTCGCCTTCGGTGCCGGCAAGCGGCGAATTGTTGACGATGAACGACATCGACACGGTCGGCGGATCGATCGGCTGCGCCGGCAACGGCGTTTCGACGCTGGGATCGCAGAAGGTGTCGGCCACCGTGCCCTTGGTGAGGCCGGCAATGGCGACGATGTCGCCGGCTTCGGCTTCGTCCAGCGGCGTGCGCTCGATGCCACGGAAGGCGAGAATCTTGGTGAGGCGTCCCTGCTCGATCAGCTTGCCGTCGGCGGACAGTACCTTCACCGCCTGGTTCGGCTTGATCGAGCCTGAGGTGATGCGGCCTGTGATGATGCGGCCGAGATAGGGATTGGCTTCGAGAATGGTGCCGATCATGCGGAACGGCCCCTCTTCGACGGAGGGCGGCGCGACGTGGCGCTCGATCAGGTCGAACAGCGGCTGCATGCCCTTGTCCTTGGGGCCTTCCGGGCTTTCCGCCATCCAGCCCTGCTTGGCCGAACCGTAGAGAATGGGAAAATCGAGCTGCTCTTCGCTGGCATCGAGCGCGGCGAACAGATCGAACACCTCATTGATCACTTCAGTCGGCCGCGCGTCAGGGCGGTCGACCTTGTTGATGACGACGATCGGCTTGAGGCCGACTTTCAGCGCCTTCGAGACCACGAACTTGGTCTGCGGCAGCGGGCCTTCGGCGGCGTCGACCAAGACCAGCGCGCCGTCCACCATGTTGAGGATGCGCTCGACCTCACCGCCGAAATCGGCGTGGCCGGGCGTGTCGACGATGTTGATGCGGGTGTCCTTCCACTGCACCGACGCCGCTTTGGCCAGGATCGTGATGCCGCGCTCGCGCTCCAGATCGTTGGAGTCCATGGCGCGCTCGGCGACCTTCTGATTTTCGCGGAAGGTGCCGGACTGTTGCAGCAGGCGATCGACCAGCGTGGTCTTGCCGTGGTCGACGTGGGCGATGATGGCGACGTTACGAAGCTTCATGTTGGCTCTATCTGCGTCAGGCAATGAGAGAGGCGCGATCTCACCGGAAAACCGGGACCCGCTCTTTCGGGATCACGCTGAAAACCCTGGATTTTTGGTTGGGTACTGAACACCCAAAAAGGAAGCCCGGCCAGAAGGACCGGGCACACCTTTACTGCGGCGCAATATAGTCAGGAAAGGTCAAAAAACAATGACTTGTTTGCCATTTTGGCTAACGGAGAAGCCCGAAAAATACCGGGTTGTCGCCGTTACGGCCCAGCCTCGGTCGGGTAGACCCCCCGCAGCACCTCTTCGAAGTGGTTTTTGACGGATTCGTTACACTGGCAGGCCCGCGACCTCAGGCCGTCGGGATCGCGGACCACCAGGGAGCCGCGGCGGGTTTCCACCAGTCCCTCCGCCTTGAAGGTCTGGATCACCCGGCTGGCATAGCTGCGGCCGACGCCGAGCAGCGTCGAAAGCTGTTCGTGGGTCAGCGGCACGATGTTGTTGCCGTCGGTGCGCTCCATCGCCGAAATGATCCACTTCGCCGTGCGCTGCTCGATGGAGTGGATCGCATTGCAGGCGGTCGATTGAAACATCTGCGCCAGCAGGCAGTCGGCATAACGGGCAAACACATTGCGCAGCGAGACGGAAATGGTCTTGGCCTGTTCGAGTTTCGCGATCGGCAAATGCACAAAAAGCCCGCCGAATTTCACGGTGATGCGGGTATAGGCCGGCAGATAACCGAGGCTGACGATGCCGCCGACCGCGCCCTCGCGTCCAACCAGGATCGTCTCCACGTCGCGGCCGTCCTCGTTCGGCACGAGATAGGACGCAAGGCTGGCTCCGCAGGGGAAGTGCACGGTGTCGACATCGTCTCCGGGATCATAGAGCAGATCGTCGGAGGCGGATTCGCCCTGCGTCAGATGCGGCGCGATCAGTGCGAAGTCGGCCTCGTTCAGCCGCCGCAACAGGTTGTTGTGGGGCCGTTCGCCGTTCCGGTCTGGTCTTCCCTGTGAACTCATCGTGCCTGCTTGCCCTCGTTCGTTTTCCTCGCGAGGCTCACAATAGTCGTGGGCGTTTCCAGGTTCCGTCCACAAGTGCACAGACAACGACCGCCCGATATGGTGGTTTCATGCAGGGGACAGGGGGCTGCCTCAACAATGCGCGTGCGGCAGGACAGTTCTGCCTTAACTCATGCCCCTTGCTGGAACCTTCGTGGCCACGATGATGGACGTGTTGAGCCATGGGCTGCTGCCGGAAGATGTCCTCGTGATCGAGGACGACCCGATCATCGCCCTGGATTTCGAGGACACCATTCTCGGCTTCGGCGTCAGGACGGTGCGCACTGCCGGCTCGGTGACGCGCGCGCTTGCCCTCATCGAGGAGCGGACACCGGATTTCGCGCTGCTCGATATCGGTCTCGTCCACGAGAACAGCTTTGCTGTCGCCGAGCGGCTCGATGTGCTCGGCGTTCCCTTCGCGTTTGTCTCCGGATACGACTGCGCGGCAGCGCTTACCGGCGCCTTTGCACAAAGACCGAGATTGCCGAAGCCTTGCACCACCAATGCGCTTCAGGCAGCGCTGAAGCACGCGATGGCCAGCCGCACGTCACGCTGACGGCAATCAGATCGATTTGGGGTCTAGTGCCCACTTTCCGAAGTTCGTGCGACCTCTCAGCAGCCACCTTTCACGAACTTCAGAAAGTCATGGGCACTAGCAAATTTATTACTCTGGTGCCGTTTCCCATTTGGAGTTCCTGAACGGAATTTGCGGCTTGTGGCGCAGGAACTTCAATTGGACGGCACTAGCGTCGTCGACCACAGCGCGACGTCGTTGCGGTCACGCAAAGTCACGGTCATTTGCCCGGTCGCGCCCTCGATCTTGACATGGCCGAAGAACTGATAGCCATCCGAAGGTGACAGGATCGCGCCTGCCGGCGCCGGTTTGGAAAATCTCACCTCGGGGCCGAACGTATTATCGAGTTCGTTCTGCGACCCCGTTCCGGCATGCAGGGGGCCTGCGACAAATTCCCAGAACGGCAGGAATTCCTGGAACTGCGCGCGATTTGGATCGTAGAAGTGCGCCGCCGCGTAGTGCACGTCCGCCGTCAGCCACACCGTGTTGGCGACGCCCTTGTCGCGGATGAAACGCAAGAGATCGGCGATTTCGAGTTCGCGTCCGCGCGGCGGGCCGTCACCTTGCGCAAAGGCTTCGGAGCCTTTCTTGTTGGCGTAGTCGTCGTAGACGATGAGCGAGAGCGGCATGTCGGAGGCGATCACCTTCCAGGTGGCCTTTGAGTTGGCCAATCCGCGCTTGAGCCAAGCCAGTTGATCGGGCCCAAGGAAATAGGCGTCGGGGCCATATGTCTTCTGCAGGTTCGGACCGTTGGGCCCGCGATAGCTGCGCTCATCCAGCATGAAGACGTCGAGATGCGGACCATAGTTGATGGCGCGATAAACGCGGCCGGGCTCAACGATGCTTTCGCGCAAGGGATACATCTCATGGAAGGCTCGCGAGGCGCGCGCCGCCAAAACATTGATGTCCCGCACCTTGTATGCGGCAGGAAGCTGCTTCGACGCCGACCAGTTGTTGACGACCTCGTGGTCGTCCCATTGCGCGAAGATAGGCACCTCGGCGTTGAAGGCGCGCACATTGTCGTCGAGGAAATTATATTTGTGCGCGGCGCGAAATTCGTCCGTTGTCTCGGCGACCTTGGTCTTCTCGGGGATCATCAGGTTCTTCCAAACCTTGCCGCTTGCGAGCTTGACCTCCGGAGCAAAGATGCCGTCGGCATAGATGGTGTCGCCGGAATGAATGAAAAAATCCGGGCGATGCGTGTGCATGGCTGCAAAACTCACCATGCCGCCATCGTCAGGATTGATGCCCCAGCCCTGGCCCGCGACGTCGCCGCCCCACACGAAGCTGATGTCACGACGATCGGCGGGCGCGGTGCGGAAACGGCCGGTCACCACCTCGCCCGATATGTCGGGATGCGAGAGATCGCGGAATTTGATGCGGTAGAAAATGTTCTGCCCTGCGGGAAGGTTCTCGAGCAGCATCTTGGCCGTGAAATCAGTTTCCGGCAGGGCTGCGATTGGCGGCAGCGCACGCGCATCCTTGAAGGACTCGGTGGTCGAAACTTCCACCAGCATCTGCGAAGGGCGATCGGCACGCGCCCACACCACGCCGCCGTCGGTCGCGACATCGCCGGACTGCACGCCGTGACTCACGGACGGCCGATCTGCGGCGCGCGACAGATATGGCATCGCGACCAGCACTGCTGCGCCGGCGCCAGTGCCGATGAAGTGTCGGCGGGAGATGCCCCGCGCAAATCTGCTTTTCATGCGGACCTTCGCGCCATCCCATGATGGCCGGCAAAACTTACGAGGAAAATGTGACGATGCAATTGCTGCCCAGACGAGCCTCTCTGTATAGTAGGCATTTCACGTTGCCACGATAGCGCCATGCCTCGTTCCATCTCCAGTATCGCGGTCTTCTGCGGCTCGAATTTCGGCGATTCCGACGCCTATGCGGATGGCGCGCGGCGGCTGGGCAAGGCGCTGGCCGACGCGGGGATCACGCTGGTCTATGGCGGCACGACGAAGGGGCTGATGGGTGTTGTTGCTGACGCGCTGATCAGCGCCGGCGGCAGCGCGCATGGCGTGATCACTGAGAAACTGCGGCAGCGCGGCCATGCCCATCCGAATCTCCAGCACAGCGAGATCGTCGCGTCCTTGCGGCTCCGCAAGCAGCGCATGGTCGAGCTCGCCCAGGCCTTCATCGCGATGCCCGGCGGCATCGGCACAATGGAAGAGATGATGGAGGCCTGGACGATGAACCAGCTTGGGGAGATCGACAAACCGGTCGGCCTCTTGAACGTCTCCGACTTCTACCGGCCGTTTCTGGCCTTCATCGATCACATGGTGGTTCGCAAGTTCCTGCCGCCCGAGCATCGGCATTCGATCTGCGTCGACCCCGATCCCGCCGCGTTGATCGAGCAATTGCGCAACTTCGTACCGACCAGCGTACCGAAGTGGTTGTAACGCAAATCGGCAGGTCTGCGCGACCTGCCGACTGACGTCAGTCGAAGATTGACCTTTGAGCTCAGTTCGCCGGGCGGATGTTCGGGTCGATGCCGCCGGTTCTCGAATGATCGAAGATCGGCTCCGGGACCCAGCCGTCGCCGTAGAACGGCGGCCCGATCACGGGCCCCCGATAATAGGGCCCGCCATACACTCTCGTCGGGTAGGCAGGGCCGTAATAGGTGGGCCCGTAAGAATAGCCGGGACCGTAGACCGGAGCGTATTGAGCGGAGGCCGGGGTGGCCGCGGCGAAGACCGCCAAGGCCGCTAACAAGGCGGGAATCACAAAGGCAAATCGCATGATGGTCTCCTCATTTTACACATGAGGAACAAACCTTGCCCCGCGGCGCTCGGTTCCGGCCAGTCGCACACCTTGGCGTGATGAACAGCGGGTCAGGTTCCGGTCACCCGCAGCGCCGAGCCTGCCCGTTGCAGGTTTTGCGACAGGTTCATGAGCAAGCTGCGCCGATCGGCGACCGCGTGATGGAATTGCGTCAGCGCAATGTTGAAGGAGGTGAGCGCGCCTTCCTCGATCGCGCCATGCTCGAAACCTTGCAGCGTGTCGCGCAGGATCTCGTCGGCCTCAGCCTGCATCCGGTCAAGCTCGTCGGTGGAATCGCTGCGGCGCGCGGTGGCGATCATGTCGAGCAGCCGTTCGCGCAGGGTCGAGTTGTCGCCCCGCTCGTCCTTTTTCAGATAGCCGGCGAACCACGCGCCGATCGATCCGGTTGCCGACAGCGCCATCAGCCCCCACCAGATGAAGTCGCTGTAGCGATCGAGGAATGTCTTCTCCTCGCCGTCGACAAAGGCGGCCGCACCCGGATGCACCGGGATGAAAGCGTCCTTGTCGGTGTCCGGCGTCTCGATCTTCGCGGCCAGCGGAAACTCGTTCATGACCGTCTGACGGATGGCGAACAGCTGCCGCGTGAAGGCGGCCACCGTTGCATCCGAGAGATCCTTTCGCGCAACGATGTGGTGCGAGAAGCTGATCGTCTTGACCTCTTCCTCCGGTCGATCCGGCGAGCCGCCAAAGGCGCCGGCGGGAATTTCAGACGCCTCGTACATCGGATGATTTTGCGCGATCGCTTCCGCCGAATCGATCGCGAGGAAAGTGGGTCCCTTGCCGTCATGCGTGGAGGCGGCAATCGCCTCTGACGTGATCTTGCTGTTGACCGGCCCTGCGGCGAGATAGGCGTCGGCCTTCTGGTTGCGGATCGCGTCGACCGCCTCGGGAATCGGGAACTGGACGACCTCGACCTTGCCTGGGTCGATGCCGTATTGCTGCAAGATCACCTTGAGCAGATCGATGTTCGCCTGCGTGCGGCCAACGACGCCGATGCGGCGCCCGGCGAGCTGCCCGATCTTGCTGATCTTCGCGGCTGCCTTCTTGCCCTTGACGGGAGCAGGCACCCACAGCACTGCGACATTCTTGCGCAACGTCGCCACCGCTTGCGCATTTTTCGGCACGCTCAGGTCGCCGCGAATGATCGCAAGATCGGCCCGCCCCTCGGCGAGCATCTGCGCGCTGGCGGTCGCGCCGTCGGTCTGGATCGGCCGCAAGCGAATTTGGCTATGGGATGTCGAAAAGGCCTGGCTCAGGCCGTGAACGACCTTGAGATCGTCGCTGCCCGGCGGGCCAACAGCTATGCGCAGGGGCTCTAGCCGCACCGCGTAGTAATAGACCGCAGCCGAGATACCGATCAGGGCAAGGATCGCCGCCAGAACCACCAGCGCGATGCTTCGCCTTGCCGGCCAACGCGGCGATGATCCAGCCGGATTTGTCTCGGTGCCGCTTGCCATTGATCTGGAAAGGCTCAGGTCCAATGAAGAGTTGTTCGTCCGGTTTCTCCCGGAAGTGTAACAAATATGGTGCTTTTCCCTGAGTTACATCACCGTCATGGTTACCGGCGCTGCCTTGAGCCATATCAACATGGCTGTGCAGCGACGCTGTCGCACCGGTTCATGTCTTTGATTCAACAGCGTCTTTTTAAAGGCGGATCGGGGCGGAGCAATCGGTGTTAGATAGTCAGCCGGGTCAGGGACGGAGGCCATCATGGCGGAACGATTGTCAGCGGAAGCGCGCAAATCGGCGCTGAAGGGCTTGCCGGGCTGGAACGAGGTCGAGGGACGCGAGGCGATCGCGCGCACCTTCGTCTTCAAGGACTTCAACGAGGCCTTCGGCTTCATGAGCCGTGCGGCGCTGGTCGCCGAGAAAAGCGACCATCACCCGGAATGGCGCAACGTCTACAAGACCGTCGAAGTCGTCCTCGCGACCCATGACGCTGGTGGCGTGACCCAGCGCGATGTCGATCTTGCCAAGGCGATGAACGCGATCGCGGCGCAGCTCGGCGTCGCCTGACAAAAGCCAGTGTGGCGGCTCTGGCGTTCCTTTCAGTGCCGCGGCGAGTTCTTCAAAGGAACGTCAGAGTCAAAGCCACACTACATCAACAAGTTGGCTAGTGTCCCTTTGGTTCTGACATTCGTAACAGTGCCCGCCGCGAAATAATATGAATGTCAGAACCCGGACACTAGCGTTCAATCTTGCAAGGGCGACGCGACATCCCCAGCTAAGCGCGGACTTTGACGCATTGCGAATTCGCAGTTGCAGAATTGCGAATATCAAATCCACTCTACGAGCGGCGCGGAGGGAGCGGGGGCGATGATTTCAGAACATACGGTCGGATTTGGACCGGCGGATGACCTCGCCAGGGATCCGCAGAGCGTTCGCAAGCGCTTCTGGCGCAAGTTCAAGCGCGTCGCAGCCAGACTGCCCTTCGCCGAGGATTTGCTGAGCGCCTATTACTGCGCGTTCGACCTGAACACCCCGCGCCACGTCCAGGCGGCGCTGTTAGGGGCCATCGCCTATTTCATTCTGCCGTTCGATTTCATCCCGGACATGCTTCCGGTGATCGGTTTCACCGACGATGCCGCCGTGCTTGCCACAGCGATCCGTCTGGTGGCGGCGCATATCACGCTTGAGCATCGCGAGGCCGCGCGCGCCAGGCTGCAGCGAATGGCCGAGCCTGAGGTTTGATCGAACTGGATAGCCTAAACGCCAGGGGCCCGACGTGACGATCACGTCGGGCCCCTTCGCTCTCCCTGTTCTTCTTGTCGAGCGTTATCGTGTCTTCGGCGCCGGCGCCTGTGCGCGCGCGTTGTTCTGTTCGGCCTCCCAGGCCTTGAACTGCCTGAACAGCTGCTCCTTGTCGGCTTCGGATGTCGTCTTCCCTGCCGCCGAGCTCTGCTTCAGGAATTCGTCAAACTTGCCGCGGGAGACCGGCTCGATGCCGTGCGTATCGAGCCACTGTTGGGCGTAGGGCAAACGTGTCCAGCCCTGGAGCGGCGCAGACAGCGAAACCTCTTTCCACTTCGGATGGAAGGGCGGGTGCTGGAACTGCGGGAATTTGGTGAAGAAGGCGTCCACGAAATTCGTGAGCTTGCGGTAGCGGTCGGTGTTGGGCGCCCAGTTGTAGGCGGCGAGCAACGCCGGCACCGCGATGGTGTCCACCGAATCGCCCTCGGCGATCAGGTTCGGGTAGTCCTTCGAGGTCAAGGTGGCCGGCAGGTAGTCGCCCTGCAACGGCTTTTCGTAATCCACCTTCACGAGATGGAAACGGCCGTCGTTGGCAAAACTCGAAACCGACTTGTAGGGCTTGCCGCCGACGACGATCACGGCGTCCACTTCGCCCTTCTTCAGTTTCTCCATCGCGATACGCTGCTCGATGTAGACCCAGTTCGCCTTCAATCCGATGCGCTCGGCCACTGTCAGGACGGTGACGAAGGTCGAGCCGTTCGGCAGGTCGACGCTGACCGTCTTGCCTTCGAGATCATGCAGGCTGTTGATGGACTTGGACGCGATGACCTGCATTTCCTCGTTGTAGAGCTTGGTCACATAGGTGAACTGCCGCTTGATGTCCTTCGCAAAACCCTTGTGCTCCAGATAGTCGAGCGTGTCGGCGCGAACGATGCCGATGTCGACGCCCTGCAGGAACAGGATGTCGGCGACGCTCTGCACAGAGCCGCGCCCGACGATCGGAAGTACGCGCAACTTGTTTCCGTCGTCGAGCACGGAGGCGAGGTCGGCGCCGATCTGCACATAGGTGCCGCCGATCGTGCCGGTAATCAGGGTGACAGTGTTCTGGTTCAGCGCTTGCTTGGTTTGCGCAGAGCCGAACTGGAAGATGGCCTTGAGACTGTCGGACACCTTGGCGGGGTCAACTGCGCCTTCTTCCGCCGCGCGCGCCGCGAAGCCAAACGCTAGCATCGTGGCAACGAGTGCCATACCAATCAAACGTCGCATTTTTCCTACCCCTGAATGAAGACGATTATTGCAATTGGCTGAGGCGCCGCTGCGCATCAACCGAGCCAAGCTGGGCGGCGCGCTGGTACCAGCTGCGCGCCTGTGCCGGATCCGCAGTGATGTTGCGGGCATCCTGCGTTCCGAGCACGGCCGGATCGTAGGTCTGCGCAACCATCAAAGCGGCGCTGGCCTCGCCGGCCTCCGCGGCCCGTTCCAGCAAGAGACGGGCAGGAGCAATATCGCCGGACTCGAGCAGCGACTTGCCGCGCGACATCAGGTTGGCGAGTTCGTCGGCGTCGAGGCGTCGGACCGGCGCTGCAACAGCGGCGGCGGGTGCAGGGGCTGCGGGCACGGCGGCGGCGACGGGCACAGTGGCGGTCGGTGCAGCGGTCGCGACCGTGGTGGTCGGTTGCTGCGGCGCGTCGGCGGGTGCGAGGTTCTGATGCGCCGTCTTCAACGCGAGCGCGATTTCATCGCGCGACGGCGCCGTAGCTGTTGCCAGGGCCGGGCCTGCGACCATCGTCGGCGTGCTGGCCACAGCCGCGACGGCGGCCTGACGCGGCGGTGCGGGCGGTGCAGTGGCCGTCCGGACGTCGGAGGTGCCCATCAGCGACGCTGTCGCATTCGCAAAGACAGTGAAGGGATTTTTGACGGCTACGAAAGTGGCGACCAGCGCAGCAATGGCGAATGCAGCGACCTTCAACAAACGCGAGCCGGTTTTCTTCGGGCGCGCGAATTTTGAGGTTCGTTGATCTTCGTCTTCACCGGACAAGAACAGCGGAACGGAATCGTCGGGAAGGAATTCTTCCCGCGTTGCAACCGAACGCGAAGAATGATGTGACCTTAGTTGCGAACCGATGGAATCGAGATCGACTGGTTCTGCATAGTTGTCGTCGTATGACGGGTAATCCGATTCATACGGAGTCGGAGCGTCATACGGACGATACCGGTTCCCCTGCGCCATGATGATGCCTCCCATTACTACGCAACATCGGGCATGCCGGCGTCAGTTCAGCGGTCCCTGCCCGTTACTGAGAGGGTAAAACGCATTTTGAATCCGACCAAAAAGCGACGCTCAAGGTCTCGATTTTGGAGATATCGTGATTTGATTTAGGCATTTCAGTGCCACGCGATTGAACGCATCGCGGCTCAGGCGCGGCCTAAATGAGGAAAAGATGTGGCAATCCGGGCGAGTTGCCACAGGATGGCACAACTTATCAGGGGTGCAGGATCACCTTGCCCATGGCCTTGCGGCCGGCGAGCACTTTCAGTGCGTCGGCAGTCTCTTCCAGCGGGAAGGTGCGGTCGACATGGGAGGAAATCTTGCCTTCCGCCGCCCATTGCACGAGCCGCTCAAGGTTGGCGCGGTTCTTGTCGGGATTGATCCTTGCCCATGCGCCCCAGAACACGCCCCGGATATCGCAGCCTTTCAGCAGCGCGAGGTTGAGCGGCATTTTCGGAATCTCGCCGGCCGCAAAGCCGATCACCAGGAAGCGGCCTTCCCATGCGATCGAGCGAAGTGCGGCCTCCGCATAACCGCTGCCGACCGGATCGAAGATGATATCGACGCCTTTTCCGCCAGTGAGTTTCCGCAAGCCTTCCTTGAGATCTTCGCTGGCGTAGTTCAGCCCCAGCTCGGCGCCGTGCGCCTTGGCGAATTCAAGCTTTTCCTCTGACGAAGCGCACGCAATCACCTTGAGTCCAAGCAGCCTGCCGAGTTCGCATGCGGCCAGTCCCGTGCCGCCCGCCGCGCCCAACACGGCAAGCGTCTCGCCCGGCTTGGGGCTGGCGCGATCTTCCAGCGCATGCAGCGCGGTGCCGTAGGTAATGATGACGCCGGCGGCGCGGTCGAAGTCGAGGCCCGCTGGAATCTTGACGATCGACGCCGCCGGCAACGCGATTTTTTCGCGCGCCCCGTTATAGCCGCAGGACGCGATGACGCGGTCACCGACCTTGAGGTCGCTGACGCCGTTGCCGACGCTTTCGATTACGCCGGCGACTTCCGCCGCAGGCGAGAAGGGGAAGGGTGGCTTGATCTGGTACTTGCCCTGGATCATCAAGAGATCGAAGAAATTCAGCGCCGCCGATTTGATCGCGATCACGGCTTCGCCGGGCGCGGCCACGGGATCAGGCACCTCCGTCAGCACGAGGTCGTCGGGACCGCAATATTGCGAGCAGAGGATGGCTTTCATGGACACACTCGGGTTTCAAAAGGCAGCGTTGATGCGGCCAACCTTGTCATCGCGAGCGAAGCGAAGCAATCCAGAACCTGTTGCCTAAGGACTCTGGATTGCTTCGCCGGTACGCTTCTCGCAATGACGTCGAAGAGGAATAGAACAATGTTTGAAAAGGAATTGCTCAAGGGAAAGCGCATCCTCGTCACCGGCGGCGGCTCCGGTCTCGGCGCCGCGATGGGGCACAGGTTCGCCGAACTGGGCGCCGAGCTGATCATCTGCGGCCGCAGGCCGGATGTGCTCGAGGCGGCCGCAGCATCGATCAGCAAAACGTTTGCGAGCAAGGTTCGCGCTATCCCGTGCGATGTTCGCGACGGCGCTGAGGTCGAGGCGATGATGGAATCGATCTGGCGCGAGGCGCCGCTCGACGTCCTCGTCAACAATGCGGCCGCGACCTTCATCGCGCGGACAGAGCAACTGTCGTTCCGCGCCGCGGACGCGATCCTCGGTCCGACGCTGCACGGGGCGATGTATTGCACGTTGGAATCAGGCAAACGCTGGATCGAGGCCCGCCACAAGGGCGTGGTGCTCAGCATCCTCTCGACCTCGACCATCACCGGCCGCGCCTTCACGGTGCCGTCGGCGATGGCGAAATCGGCCGTGCTGGCGATGACCAGGAGCCTTGCGGTCGAGTGGGGACCGAAGGGCATCCGCACGGTGGCGATCGCGCCGGGCGCGTTTCCGACGGCGGGCGCAACCAGCCAGCTGCGCCCCGCGGGGCGCGATTCGAACTGGGCCGCGCGCAATCCGCTGGGACGCACGGGCACGCATCCCGAACTCGCCGATCTCGCCAGTTTCCTGATTTCCGATGCTGCCAGCTACATCAATGGCGAAATGGTGGTGCAGGATGGCGGCGCGCATTTGCGTTCTTCCGGCGCCGAGGACCTGCTCGGCTGGACCGACGCGCAGTGGGAAGCGCAGCGGGCTTTGCGGTCGAAAGACCGGACTTAAGGCTCGACCCCGAAGCCTTCCCAATCAGGCATTTACCTTTTATCCATCGCACCGGTGGATCACCGTGACCGTGCGGTTCCGGGCCATCTTCCAGTCACAATGATAAGAGACCAGATTCGCTGATGTCCGTGCGGGGAATGCTGACAGCTTCGATTGCGGCGGTGCTTTTTTGCGCCGGTGTTAGCCATGCGCTGGCGCAGGCCTCGAAAGGCGCGGTGAAGCCGGCGGCGGCCAAACCAGAAGCAGCAGTGGTTGGCGGCAGCGAGCCGACGCTGATCGGACAGTTCGGCACTTGGGGCGCCTATATGGCGACGCCGAACGGCAAGAAGGTCTGCTTTGCGCTGGCAAAGCCGTCCTCCTCGAAAACCAATCCGCCGAACCGGCCGCGTGATCCGGCCTATGCCTTCATCTCGACGCGTCCAGGCGAAAAGGTCGTCAACGAAGTCTCGATCATGATCGGCTACGCGCTGAAACCGGGTTCGGAATCGACGCTCGAGGTCGGCGGCGCGTCGTACGCGATGTACACGCAGGGCGACGGCCTCTGGATCAAGAACGCGGCAGAGGAAGAGCGGATGGTGGACGCCATGCGCAAGGCTGCCGACGTCACCGTCAAGGGCACCTCCGCCAAGGGCACCGAGACCACGGACGTGTTCTCGCTGAAGGGGCTTTCCCAGGCGCTGGACAAGGTCGCGCAGGACTGCCGCCGCTAGCGCCAAAATGGCGTTGTTTGAGGGACCAAGAAAGCCTATTTGGGTGATATCGCTCCTCATGGTGAGGAGGCGCATTTCGCGCCGTCTCGAACCATGAGGCCCGGCTGTCATCCTTCGAGACGTGGCGCAAGCGCCGCTCCTCAGGATGAGGTCAAATACCTCGCAAGATCAGACATGACCGCCAGTTCGACTGAGACCATTGCCGCGGCGCAGCCACCCTTGGAAAAGGTGCCGCTGGAATCCTATGTGCCACCGGCAACCCCGTCGCTGATCGGGCTTTCGCGGGAGGAGCTTGCCGAAAAGCTTGGGCAAATCGGCGTCGCGCCGGGGCAGCGCAAGATGCGCACTCAGCAACTCTGGCACTGGATGTATGTCCGCGGCGCGCAAAGTTTCGACGCCATGACCTCCATCTCGAAGGAGATGCGCAAGGAGCTCGAGCAGCATTTCACGGTGGCGCGGCCGGAAGTCGTGGCGGAACAGGTTTCCAACGACGGCACCCGCAAATGGCTGCTGCGCCTGCCGAGCGGCGACAGCGTCGAGAGGGCGCATGAGGTTGAGTGCGTCTATATCCCGGAGACCGACCGCGGCACGCTGTGCGTCTCCTCGCAGGTCGGCTGCACGCTCAATTGCGCCTTCTGCCATACCGGCACGCAGCGCCTGGTCCGCAACCTCACCGCAGGCGAGATCGTCGGCCAGATCATGGTGGCGCGGGATCGTCTGAACGACTGGATCGATCGCGAGACGCCGAACGGCAACCGCCTCGTGACCAACGTCGTCATGATGGGCATGGGCGAGCCGCTCTACAACTTCGATGCGGTGCGCGACGCGCTTCTGATCGTGGCGGACAACGAAGGCATCGGCATCTCGCGGCGCCGCATCACGCTGTCGACCTCGGGCGTGGTACCCAACATCAAGCGCACCGGCGACGAAATCGGCGTCATGCTCGCGATCTCGCTGCACGCGGTGCGCGACGAATTGCGCAATGAGCTCGTGCCGCTCAATCGCAAATATCCGATCGCGGAACTGCTGCAAGCCTGCCGCGATTATCCCGGCGCGTCGAACGCGCGGCGCATCACCTTCGAATATGTGATGCTCAAGGGCGTCAACGATTCCCTTGATGATGCCAAATTGCTGGTGAAACTGCTCAAGGGGATACCGGCCAAGATTAATCTCATCCCGTTCAACCCGTGGCCGGGCACGGCTTACGAATGTTCGGACTGGCAACAGATCGAAAAATTCTCCGAATACATCTTCAACGCCGGCTATTCGTCACCGGTGCGTACCCCGCGCGGACGCGACATCCTTGCCGCTTGCGGTCAGTTGAAGTCGGAGACCGAAAAACTGTCGGCGCGCGAACGGCAGGCGCTGCGCGCGATGGCGATGACGGATTGAAGTACACCGCACTTCGCTCACTTCGTCATTGCGAGCGGAAGCGAAGCAATCCAGCGTGAGGGATAATGACTTCTGGATTGCTTCGTCGCCTTGCTCCTCGCAATGACGGCAATATGAGACATGCATGGCACTGATCGGTCGTCTCTTCGTCATTCTCTTCGCCTTTCTCGCCGCATGTTTTGTGGCGGGAATGATCGTGGTCGGCGCGATCATGTTTCCCGAATTCTCCGATCTCGGCGCCGGGCCGGTCGATCCGGGCGTGCTGAACGTCGTTCTCGGTTTCGGCTTCATCTTCGTCAGCGGGTTTGCATTGGTGCCAGCCATGGTCGTGGTGGCGATCACCGAGGCCTTCTATATTCGCAGCGCGCTCGTTTACGCGGTTGGAGGCGGACTGGTCGGGCTGGCCTGCTATCTCGGCCTCGTTCCCTTTGACATCGAGCAGCTTCGTTTCGAGGGCATCGTGCGCCGCCATCTCGAAATCATGACCGGCGCCGGCATCGTCGCAGGCTTCATCTACTGGATGATTGCGGGCCGCACGGCCGGCGCCTGGCGCGTGCCGCGGCCAGCGCTTCGGCCGCCGCCGCCGATGCCTTCGCAATCGCCTTTGCCGCCATCGGCCTAGTGCCCACTTTCCGAAGTTGGTGCACCACCTCAGCACTCACTTCGGAAAGTCATGGGCACTAGTAAGTTTATGATTCTAGTGCCGCTTTCCATTTGACGTTCCCGGATCGAATTCGCCGCTTGTGGTGCAGGAACGTCAAAATGGGCGGCACTAGAGGCGTCTTTCCATTCCGTACCGTCTCGGCTAAACCCCGCGGCATGAACCGGACCGGATTGATTGTCGCGCTGGTGCTGGCGCTTGCGGTGGGATTGGCGTTCGGGATCTATCCCGAGCTCGATCTGAAGATTGCCGCGCTGTTCTATGACGCGCCGACCCACGCGTTTCCCGTGAAGTCCAACACAACAGCGGTGATCGCCCGCGACGCTGCGATGTGGATTTCCTGGGCGTTGGCGCTGCCGGCCATCATTGCACTGGTTGTGAAACTGGTGCGGCCGGACCGGCCGCTGTTGATGCCGGGGCGGGCGGTCTTCTTTCTTCTGCTCACCCTCACCCTTTCTGCCGGCGTGCTGACCAACTTCACCTTCAAGAGCTATTGGGGCCGGCCGCGTCCGGTCACGGTGAGCGAGTTTGGTGGCAATCAGACCTTTGTGCCGTGGTGGGATCCGCGCGGCGGCTGCGCAAAGAACTGCTCATTCTTCTCCGGCGAAGGCGCCACCGCGTTCTGGACCTATGCACCCGCGGCGCTCGCGCCACCAGCGTGGCGGCCGGTGGCCTACGCCGCCGCGACCGTGTTCGGGGCCGCGACAAGCCTCCTCAGGATGGCGTTTGGCGGGCATTTTTTCACCGACGTTGCCATCGCGGGACTGGTGACGTTTTTTGTGATCTGGCTAGCTCACGGCTACATCTACCGCTGGATATCGACCCGGCTCACCGACGAAGGCATCGACGCGGCGTTAACGAAGTTTGGCTGGCCCGGTTATCGTGCCCTGCAGCGCTGGCGCGGCCGCGATGTCAGCGAAAAGCCGTCGGCATAGGTCGTAAGCCGCTGATAATGGGTGCTGACGGTCGCGAAATTTGATATTCGCGGCACCCAGACATCTCGCTCATTTCGATCGATTGGACGCTCAATGACTACGATTCTAAAAGGCCTGCCCAAGGGCGAGAAAGTCGGCATCGCTTTCTCCGGCGGTCTCGACACCAGCGCGGCACTGCTGTGGATGAAGCAGAAAGGCGCCCGCGTCTTCGCCTACACGGCCAATCTCGGCCAGCCCGACGAGTCCGACTACGACGCTATTCCGAAAAAGGCGCTGGAGTTCGGCGCCGAGAAAGCGCATCTCGTCGATTGCCGCACCCAATTGGTCCACGAGGGCATTGCTGCCATTCAATCGGGCGCGTTCCACATCTCAACCGGCGGCATCACGTATTTCAACACGACGCCCCTGGGGCGCGCAGTCACCGGCACCATGCTGGTGTCGGCCATGAAAGACGACGGCGTCAACATCTGGGGCGACGGCTCGACCTTCAAGGGCAACGACATCGAGCGCTTCTATCGCTACGGCTTGCTGACGAATCCCGGCCTGAAAATCTACAAGCCCTGGCTCGACCAGCAGTTCATCGACGAACTCGGCGGCCGCGCGGAGATGTCGGCGTTTATGACGACGAGCGGTTTCGCCTACAAGATGAGCGCGGAGAAGGCTTACTCGACCGACAGCAATCTGCTCGGCGCCACCCACGAGGCCAAGGATCTCGAAAGCCTCGATAGTGGCATCAAGATCGTCAACCCCATTATGGGCGTGCCGTTCTGGCGCGATGACTGCGCCGTGAAGGCAGAGAAGGTCGTCGTGCGTTTTGAAGAAGGTCAGCCGACGGCGTTGAACGGTCAGACCTTCGCCGATCCGGTCGCGCTGTTTCTTGAAGCCAATGCCATCGGCGGCCGGCATGGCCTTGGCATGAGCGACCAGATCGAAAACCGGATCATCGAGGCCAAGAGCCGCGGCATTTACGAAGCGCCCGGCATGGCGCTGCTGCATATCGCCTACGAACGCTTGCTCACCGGCATTCACAACGAAGACACCATCGAGCAATACCGGATCAGCGGCATGCGGCTCGGGCGGCTGCTCTATCAGGGGCGGTGGTTCGACTCGCAGGCCCTGATGCTGCGCGAGCCCGCGCAGCGCTGGATGGCGCGCGCCATCACCGGAGAAGTCACGCTCGAACTGCGCCGCGGCAACGACTACTCGATCCTCAACACCGAGAGCCCGAACCTCACCTATCAGCCGGAGCGGCTGAGCATGGAAAAGGTGGAGGACGCGGCGTTCACGCCGGCGGACCGCATCGGCCAATTGACCATGCGCAACCTCGACATCGCCGATACCCGCGCCAAGCTCGGCATCTATTCGACGACGGGTTTGATCTCGATCGGCGAGGGCTCGCCGATCCCGCGGATCGAGAGCGATAAGGATTAGCCGCGCCGTCAGCGTGAGGATTGCGTCCTCGCGTCTACGGGACCTGGTTCGGGCTTACTTGACCCGCAGCGCATCCAGCAGCGCGCGGAACGCCCGTGCATAATCCTTGCCGGTCCTGCCGATATCGGGGCCTGCAGAAACGGCAACCGCAGCTTCCGTCACGGCACCGAGCAGGAGCCGCGCCAACGGCTCGACCGGTTGGCGCGCAATGATGCCGGCCTCCATCGCCGCGGCCAGCGCATGGAGAAATTTCCCGCCGAAATGTTTTGCGTCAATTTCCCGCCAGCGTTCCCAGCCGAGAACTGCCGGGCCATCGCGCAGGATGATCTGGCCGGTCGGTCCCTTGGAGCAGGCGGCGAAATAGCCTTCCGTCCCCGCTGCCATGGCGGCCAGCGGGTCATTTTCGGCGCGTGCGATGCGCGCGACATCTGAAACGAGATCGACGGAGGCTTGTTCGAACACCGCCTGGAACAACGCCTCTTTGGTCGAAAAATGATGGTAGACCGCGCCCTTTGCGACCCGCGCGCCGGCGGCGATGTCGTCCATGGTGGTGGCGGCAAAGCCGCGCTCGCCAAAAATGCGCCTTGCCGCCTTGACGATGGAGGTCCGGGTTTTCTCGCGCCGCTCAGCCTGGGTTGCCATGGCTAGTGTCCCGATTCCGAAGTTCGTATCATTTTGCGGAGCCACGTTTCGAACTTCGGAATCGAAAGGACACTAGCAAAACCTATTGATCTAGTGTGGCTTTGGTTCAGAAGTCCGCATAACGACGCCGCGGCACAAACGATGCGGACTTCTGAATCGCCACACTGCCTGTGTAGCGCAGTTCCACCGTCGCGCCAATTGACTTACCGACCATCAGTCGATAAATACCGACTCATGGTCGGTAATTATGGATGCAGGCCGACTTCCCGCACCGGAAGCGGGGCGCTCGCGCGCAGAGTAAGAATATGGAGAGCTTCAACATGCCTACACTCAAAACCCTTCAGGCTTTCGCCGATGTGGTCGAATCCAACGACCATGTCGGCGCCATCATGAACTTTTACGCGCCCGAGGCGCGCACCCAGGAGAATGACGGCGCATGGCGGGTCGGCCGCGAGGCGCTGGCGGCGCGTGAACGCGCGGTGCTTGCGTCGTTCGACGGCGTCAAGACGACGCGGCTCGGGCCGTTGATGCTCGACGGCGATCACTCGGCCATCTGCTGGCGTTTCGAATTCACCGGCAGGGACGGCAAGGTTCGCCGCATGGAAGAGGTCGCCTGGCAAACCTGGCGCGATGAGGTGCTGATTGAGGAGCGCTTCTTCTTCGATCCGCAGCAGATGATGCGCTGAGGGTCTCTCACGTCGCAAAACAAAAATGGCCGGGATTGCTCCCGGCCATTTGCATTTTCAGGCAGCTTGCATCAACGCGGCGGCGGAGGTGCGCCCGCGCCGCCATCGAGCAGCGGCGTGATGCGGCGGACCGTGACGCGCCGGTTGATGCGGCTCGGTCCGTCGGTCTGTTCCTTCGGATACTGCGAGCCATAGCCCTGGGTGGTCAGGTTTTCCGCTGGCACCCCGAATTGCCGGCTCAGCAACTCGGCGGCGGCTTCGGCGCGGCGATCCGACAGCGACAGGTTGTCGACGGGGTTGCCGACGGCGTCGGTGTGACCTTCGATCAGGAACACCTCGCGCGGGTTGCGCCCGACCGCCCGGTTGAGGCCGTCGGCAATCACCTGCAGCTTCGCGGCCTGATCGGGCGGAATATCCCACGACCCGGTTTCGAAGTTGATGGTGTTGAGATCGATGCTCGGCATCATCAGCCGCACCGACGGGCTGTAGCGGATTTCATCGAGCGTAAAGCGTCGGTCAATTCGATCCACGGGCGGGGCTTCCAGCGTGTCGTAGATCACGTCGGGCGCAGCGACATCCGCCTCGACGATATAGCGGTCGTACGGAATCCGGATCACCGGCGGCGGCAGTTCGACATAGAAGCTGCCGACGGCTGATGGATCGCGGAAGCCGTTGTCGATGATGATCACCTCGCGGCCGTCGCGATCCCTGCGAATCCGGCGCAGCAAGTGCCCATCGGCGCCGGCGATGGTGATGATCTGCGTGCCATCGGGACGGAACACGATGGTGCGGTCTTCGCCACCAACCCGCTCGGTCCGGATATCGCGGGCGCCGAAGCGGAAGCGCTCGTCCTCGTCATGACGAATGAAGGACTGACCGCTCGGGTCGACCACGATCACGCGGCCCGGCTCGGTGAAGACCTTGCGGCCGCCCTGGTCGCTTTCCTGGCGTTGGGCGCGGAAGTCCTCCATCCGCCGCGGGCCGGGTGCCGCAGCGCCTGGCGCGATCGGCGTAAGCGCCTGCGCCGGCCGCACCACGGGAATTGGCGCAGCGACAGCAGGAGGCGGCTTGCGTGCCATGGTCGCGGCGGCCGGCGGCAATGCCGTCTGGCCTCCCGGGGCGGCACCCGGAGCCGGCCGCGGAGCCTGGGTCGTCGGCGCGGCTTGCGGAGCTGCTTGTGGTGCGGGCGGCTGGCCCGCGCGCGGCGCTTGCTGAGGCGCGGCTGCCGGCGGAGTTGCTGCAGGCGGAGGTGTTGCAGGTTGACCGGTGTGCGGAGCCTGCGGAGCTGCCGCGGGCGGCGGAGCGTGGGGCGCGGCTGCCGGTGGCGGAGCCGGTTGTTGGGGAGCTGGCGGCGCCATCTTCTGCCGCTCGCGCTCCATTTCACGCTCCCGCTCCTGCGGTTGCGCGGTCGGTCCGGCCGGAGGCTTCGGCGCTGCCGGCGCCGGAGTTGCGGCCGGTGGCGGCGTATGGGGCGCAGCCGCTGGCGGCGGCGGCGGCGGTGCTGCCGGATGCTGAGGCGGCGGGGGCGGTGGTGCCGCCGGATGCTGCGGTGGGGGAGGCGGCGGCGCGGCAGGATGCTGCGGCTGGGGTGGCGGAGGTGGTGCCTGGTGTTGCGGCGGCTGCGGTGCCGCACCCGGCCGCGCGGGCGGGGCTCCCTTCGGCGCCTCCTTTGGCGGCTGCTTCGGCTTCCCGTCAGGACCGAGTTCTTCCCTGGCCTGTGCCACGACGATCGGCGCCGATTGTGCGTGCGATGGAGCGGACGCCAGTTGCATGGCCGTCAACGCGGTCGTGGCAAGCAGGGTGAGTTGTCGTTTTGTCATGTGCTTTGGATCCTGGGGGAGTTCAGAAAAGGTGGAGCGGGAATATCTTGGTAGGAGCGCGAGTCAACGAGCGCGGGCGATCAACAAACACGCGTTAGGCCGGATTGTGGCGGGGCTCCAACCGAAAAGCCGATTTATTTGCGGGAACTGCGCCATTTGGACGCGCGTTTTTCATGGCCCATTCACAGGCCATTCCGAATCGGAAATCGGATCAGATGGCAGCAGGTGCCGGCGGTGGAGGGGGACCCGGAGGGCCGGGCAGCGGCACGTCATCCGGCAAGTCCCCGGGCAATTCGTTCGGCCGTGACGGCTCACCTGGTTCGTGGATCGGCCGGGGAATTTCGGGATTCGGATGTCCAGGCGGGCTTTCCGGCGGCGGCTCTGCCGGCGGCCCCGGCGGGATCGCAGGATCCTGGGTCAGATCGATCGGCATCTGATCGCCACTCGGTTACGCATGGTCGCAGCGCTAACGGCCGCGGCAGGGCGGCGTTCCTAGTGGTCCGATTCTAACATTCGCATCCCTTCTCAGCAGGCACTTCTGCGAATGTTAGAATCCAAGGACCACTAGCAAATTTAGGTTTCTAGTGGAGTTTGGGATTTGACATTCGCTTGACGAACTCGCGGCTAGATGAGGAACGAATGTCAAATCCACTCCACTAGCGATGCGGTTGCGGAAACGATGGGACGGAAAGCTAGACCTGCCGCTCGACCATCTTCAGCTTGAGCTCGGCGATCGCTTCCGCCGGGTTGAGGCCCTTAGGGCAGGCCTTGGCACAGTTCATGATGGTGTGGCAGCGATAGAGGCGGAACGGATCCTCGAGATTGTCGAGCCGCTCACCGGTGGCCTCATCGCGGCTGTCCTTCACCCAGCGATTGGCCTGCAGAAGAGCCGCCGGGCCGAGATAGCGGTCGCTGTTCCACCAATAGCTCGGGCAGGAGGTCGAGCAGCAGGCGCAGAGAATGCATTCGTAGAGCCCGTCGAGCTTTTCGCGATCCTCGTGGCTCTGCCGCCATTCGCGTTGCGGGGTCGGCGTCGTCGTCTTCAGCCATGGCTCGATCGAGGCATATTGCGCGTAGAAATTGGTGAGGTCGGGCACGAGGTCCTTGACCACGGGCTGATGCGGCAGCGGATTGACCTGCACCGCACCGTCCTTCAACTCATGCATCGACCGCGTGCAGGCGAGCGTGTTCTGGCCGTCGATATTCATCGCGCAGGAGCCGCAAACACCCTCACGGCAGGAGCGGCGGAAGGTCAGCGTCGGATCGATGTGGTTCTTGATCCAGATCAGTCCGTCGAGCACCATCGGCCCGCAATCATGGGTGTCGACGTAGTAGGTGTCGATGCTGGGATTCTTGCCGTCGTCCGGATTCCAGCGATAGATCTTGAACTCGCGCATCTCGGTGGCGCCGGCCGGCTTCGGCCACACCTTGCCGCCTGTGATTTTCGAGTTCTTGGGAAGCGTGAATTCAGCCATCTTAGTCGCCTCGATCCTTCGCTCGTCATTGCCGGGCTCGACCCGGCAATCCATCGCTCTTCAAAAGATGGATGCGCGGGTCAGGCCCGCGCATGACAGAAGAGTGTTAGTACACCCGCGCCTTCGGCGGGATGTATTGAACGTCATTGGTCATGGTGTAGTTGTGCACCGGACGGTAGTCGATCTCGGTGTTGCCCTTATCGTCCATCCAGGCCAGCGTGTGCTTCATCCAGTTCTGGTCGTCGCGGGTGGAAAAATCCTCGCGCGCATGGGCGCCGCGGCTCTCGGTGCGGTTCGCCGCCGAATCCATCGTTACCACCGCCTGCACGATCAGATTGTCGAACTCCAGCGTCTCGATCAGATCGGAGTTCCAGACCAGCGAACGGTCTGCAACCGAAACGTCGCCGATTCCGCCATGCACCTTGTGGATCAGGTTCGATCCCTCATGCAGCACCTCGCCGGTGCGGAACACGGCGCAGTTGTTCTGCATCACATGCTGCATGCCCTCGCGCAGTTTTGCCGTCGGCGTGCCTCCGGAGGCATTGCGATAATGATCGAGCCGTCCGAGCGCCTTGTCGGCGGAATCGGCAGGCAGATCCGGCTGCTTTCCGTTCGGCGTGAGCTTTTCCGCACAGCGCAAAGCGGCGGCGCGGCCGAACACGACCAGGTCGATCAGCGAGTTCGAGCCAAGGCGGTTGGCGCCATGCACCGACACGCACGCGGCCTCGCCGATCGCCATGAGGCCGGGCACGACAGAATTGTCATCGCCGTTCTTCTTGGTCAGCGCTTCGCCGTGGAAGTTAGTGGGAATGCCGCCCATGTTGTAGTGCGCGGTCGGCACGATCGGGATCGGCTCGCGCGTGACGTCGACATTGGCGAAGATTCTCGCCGATTCGGAAATGCCGGGCAGGCGCTCATGCAGCACCTTCGGATCGAGATGATCGAGGTGCAGGTAAATGTGATCCTTCTTCTTGCCGACGCCCCGACCTTCACGGATTTCGATGGTCATCGCGCGCGAAACGACATCGCGCGAGGCAAGGTCCTTGGCGGAGGGCGCATAGCGCTCCATGAAGCGTTCGCCTTCCGAGTTGACGAGATAGCCGCCTTCGCCGCGCGCGCCCTCGGTGACGAGGCAGCCCGCGCCGTAAATGCCGGTCGGGTGGAACTGGACGAACTCCATGTCCTGCAGCGGTAGCCCGGCCCGCAGCACCATTCCGCTACCGTCGCCGGTCTGCGTGTGGGCACCGGTGCAGGAATAGTAAATGCGGCCGTAGCCACCGGTGGCGAGAATCGTGGTCTGGGCACGGAAACGATGCAGCGTGCCGTCGTCGAGCTTGAGCGCGAT
>Ga0070741_10002091_pt1 | contig 55675 bp, 53 predicted proteins | sample Coa_R1_4_FD_66440 | JGI IMG/M metagenome (GOLD analysis project Ga0070741, IMG submission 66440) | Surface soil microbial communities from Centralia Pennsylvania, which are recovering from an underground coalmine fire - Coalmine... | ecosystem: Environmental > Terrestrial > Soil > Unclassified ... | reverse complement strand
CGTTCTTCGACGAGCGCGTCGACGTCCTCGTCGACGGCGAGCTCCAGGCGCGCCCGACGACGCCGTGGTCCTGATCTGAAGCGCTGGGCGTCAGGCTGCGTCGCGGCAGTGCGCGTGGCTGCCGCAGAGGTCCTCCTGCACGAACGACACGCCCGGAACATTCCCGTCGCGCGCGATGCGCTCGAGCGCGCGGTGGTCGTGCTCGAGGTAGGCGTCGAAGAAGTCGACGACCGTCTTGACGGTGGGCGCGAGCCACTGCGCGAAGAATGGCGTGTGCGGCGCGCCGACGAGCGTCAAGAAGACCTTCGGCGGCGGAGCCTGCGAGTAGACCTTCACGCTGCCGCCGTACGGGACGAGCTTGTCGGCGTTGCCGTGGACGAGCATGAGCGGCGGCGTCGGCTGCGCGAACCACCTGCCGTTCGGGAACAGCTCCAGGCCCGAGAACGACACGGCTGCGTCGATGCGACGGTCCTGGCAGCACGTGTTCGCGGCCACGCCGAGCGTCGTGATCGCACCGAGCGAGTGCCCGGCGACACCGATCTCGTCGTCGTCGATCACGTGGCGCAACGGGTCGCCCTTCGTGTCGTCGAGCCGCAGCATCTGCGTGATGACGAAGCTCACGTCGCCAGGCTGGTTGACGTAGTCGCGGATCGTCGGACCGCCGGGCGCCTGCCCGTTCGAGAGCGGGAACGTCGGCAACGCGACGACGTACCCCGCCCGCACGAACTGGGCGGCGAGCGACGCGTAGACGGAGCCGTCCGCGGTGAACCCGTGCGAGAAGACGATGAGCGGGAAGCCGTCACCGTGGTGGACCGGCGTCGCGCCCGGCACGATGCCGTTGCTCGCGTCACCGACGGCCGGGTAGAGGACGAGCGTCGGCAACGTGCGCGTCGGCGCCCCCGGGTACGTGCCGTTCGGCGGCGTCGCGCGCGTCGTGTCGACGAACGTCGTCGTGCGCGACCCGACCGCGTACGGCGGACCGGATGGCCGCCGGTCGTGCTCCGCGAACGCGGGACCCGCGCTCGCCAGCGCGCTGACGACGACGACCGCGACCGCGGCGACCACCGCGAGGACGCGCCTGTCGGCCCTGCCCGTCGTGTTCATGCCGCACCTCCCGCGCGCAGCGTACGCGCGCGCCGCGCGCCGATCACGCCGGCACGAACATCGGGACGACCACCTCGCGGTCAGGAACCGTCCGGAACCGCAACGGGCGGAACGTCGCGACGACCGGCATGTCGCCGGTGAGCATGTCGGCTTCGCAGTCGACGACGTACGACACGATCCGCACCCTGGGGTCGTCGTCGAGCGCGACGAGACCGGAGACGAACGGCACGCGGTCCTCGAACGCGGGAAGGAAGGCACGCTCGACCACGGTCCAGGAGAACAGCCGGCCGCGTCCGCTCACGGCCGTCCACGTGAACGACGGGCCGCCGCAGACGTCGCAGGCCGGCATCGGATACCACGCGAGTGTGCCGCACGCCTCGCAGCGCGGGATGACCAGCTCGCCGCGCGCGGCGCCGGCGAAGAACGGGGCGGTCCGCTCGTCGGTGAGGTCGGGCAACGGGAAGTCGGCGCGCTTGATCGCCATCACGCGTCCTTCCGCAACACGAGCGTGGACGTCGTCGCGCCGGTGTAGCCGCCGTAGACGCCGACCTCGGCACCGGGAACCTGCGCGGCGGCGGTCCCGCGGAGCTGCTTCACGACCTCGACGACGTGGGCGATGCCCAGCACGTACGCGTGGCTCAGCAGCCCGCCGTGCGTGTTGAACGGCAGCCTCCCGGCGTCGTGGAAGAGCGTGTCACCGTCGACGAACGCGCCTCCCTCCCCCTTCTCGCAGAACCCCATGTCCTCGATCTGCATGAGCGACACGATCGTGAAGGGGTCGTAGACCGTGAGCACGTCGACGTCGGACGGCGTGATGCCCGCCATCGCGAACGCGGCCGGTGCGGAGAACACCTGCGGTGTCGACGTGAGCTCGCGCTGCTGGCTCCAGTGCGCGTTCCGTCCCGTGAGCTCGGCCTCCGCGACCCCGGCGACGATCACCGGCGGCTGCCGCAGGTCGCGCGCGCGCTCGGTCGACGTCGTGAGGAACGCGGCGCCGCCGTCGGAGATGAGGCAGCAATCGAGCAGCCGGAGCGGATCGGCCAGGACGGGCGAGGACAGGTAGGCGTCGATCGTCATCGGGCGCCCGTGCATCACGGCGTCCGGGTTGAGGTTCGCGTGGCGGCGTGCCGCGACCGCGATCGCGCCGAGCTGCTCGGGCGTCGTGCCGAACTCGAGCATGTGCCGGCGCGCGATCGTGGCGAAGTAGACGGGCTGCGGGAACCAGCCGAAGGGCACCTCGAGGTTCTGCTTGAGCGGCTGCGTCGCGTGCGTCTCCCCCGGCCCGCCCGTCATCGACGAGCGTTGCGTCGCCCACGCGACCGGGAACACGTTGAGGATGTGCCGGGCACGCCCGTCGCGGATCGCCCTCGCCGCGAGGTAGGGCGCGGTCCCGGCCCACGTCATGCCGCCGCCCCACGGCGACGACCACATGTCGTGACTCGTGCCGAAGTGCTCGTGGAAGGCGGCGACGTCGAAGTCCGCGAACGCGCCCGAGTACGTGAGCCCGTCGACGTCCGCGGGATCGAGCCCCGCGTCGGCGATCGCGCGCTCGGCCGCCTCCGCGCCGATCTCCTTCGCGGTGCGGCCCGACGCCTTCGTGTACGCGGTCTCGCCGATGCCCGCGATCGCGACGTCACCCGCGATGTCGTCGAGGGGCTTCGCGCGACCCCAGTCGTGCGCGGGCATGAACGTGAGAGGCTAGCGGCGCGTCGCCGGCACTCGCTCGACGACGAAGAGCTGCACGGGGCCGTCGAACCCCTTGAGCATGCGCCGGCCCGCGGGCTCGAAGCAGAACGACGGCCCGGCCGCCCGCGCGACGTCCGCGGTGACGAGGATCTCGTCCGGGACGGCGAGCTGCGCGACCCGGGCCGCGACGTTCACGACCGGGCCGTAGTAGTCGCCGCCCCGTGTGACGACGACGCCGTAGCCGAGCCCGCCGCGTGGCGTGACGCCGTCCGTGTCGCGGAACTCGTCGACGAGCGCGAGCGCGATCTCGCAGGCGGTCGCGGCGTCGACCGCGGCGAACATGATCTCGTCGCCGATGAGCTTCACCACCCGGCCGCGGTGCGCCACGACGACGTCCGCGGCACGCGCCTCGAAGTCCTCGACGAGCGCGGCGAGCCCGGGCGCGTCGAGCTCCAGCGAGAGGGGCGTGAACCCGACGAGGTCGACGAAGCCGACCGCGATCCGCGCGGTCCCGAGCGACTCCCCGCCGCGCGCCACGCGCGACCGTTCGATCGCGTGCTCGACCTGCTGGCGGAACAGCGAGTCGAGCACGAGCGACACGCCGTCCAACCCGCGCGTCGCGTCGAGGTTGGCCTGCGCGAGGGCCAGCTCCCCGGCGGACGCGTCGACGAGCCGGGACTCGACGTTCACCTGGAACAGGGACACCGCGGCCTCGGCGATGCGCGCGAGCGACGCGCCCATCACCCGGGTGAACTGCAGCGTCGCCGGCCACCCGAACATCTCGGCGGCGACGCGGAACACGAAGAACGAGTCGACGTCCGCCTCGGTGAACGCGCCCACGCCGTCGGGGACCGGCGGCGATCCGCTCGCCTGCACGATGCGCTGGATCTCGTCGACGGTGTTGCCGCTGCGCTGTGCCGCCTCGGCGACCGTCAGGCGCGCGCCGGGGCGTACGACGCGGTCGCCGACGAGCCCCGTCAGGCTGCCGCGCTCGGCGACCGCCGCCCGCATCTCCTCGATCGTGATGCCCTGCTCGCCGATCCACTCCAGCAGCGCGAGCCGGCCGGCCGCGTTCGGCGCGTCCGGGTCGTAGAGCCCGGCGGCCTCGAGGTTCGCGGGGTCGAGCGCCACCGCGGCACGCTACCGCCCCGAACCGCGACGAATCCGCCGCGAATGCTGCAGGAACGGGCCCGATCTGCCGAGGAGAGACGAAACCGGCGGACGCGCCGCCGCGAGCCATGCGCCGCGGCCGCGCGAGACCGGACAGGGGCGTCGGAACCGGGTCCTGCGAGGCCCGGTTCCGACGCGCGCTCACGACGCGTCCGGGGTCACCGTGTCGACCGCCCGCCAGCAGTACCAGGCCGCGACCGACCGGAACGGGCGGTAGCGCTCTCCCATCTCATCCAGCTCGCGCGGCTTCGGCAGGGGGTCGAGCGAGTGCAGCTGCGCGTAGCCCTTGCGCACGCCGTAGTCGTCGACGGGCCACACGTCGACCCGTCCGAGCTGGAACATCAGGAACATCTCCGCCGTCCAGCGGCCGATCCCGCGCACGCTCGTCAGCTCGCGCACGACGTCGTCGTCGCCGAGGCGGCCGATGCGGTCGAGCTCGACGACGCCGGCGCGGACCTTCTCGGCGAGATCGCGTATCGACGCCGTCTTCGCGCCGGACAGACCCGCGGCGCGCAACGCGTCGACCGGCAGCGCCAGGACGGCGTCCGCGGTCGGCGGCCCGTCGAACAGCGCCGTGAAGCGCGCATGGATCGCGGCCGCGGCCTTCCCCGCGAGCTGCTGGTAGACGATCGACGCGGCGAGCTGTCCGAAGTCGGTCGTCGGCGGACGCCGGCTGCGCAGCGTGCACGGACCGACGGCCTCGACGACGGGCGCGAACGCCGGGTCGCGTCGCGCGAGCTCCTCGCTCGCCTCGACCAGCTCTCGACGGGCACGGACCACGGGCGGCACCGTAACGAACGCTGCGAGACTCGGCGCATGACGGAGCTCCTGGACATCGCGGACAAGCTCTTCACCGGCGACCTCGACATCGCCGCGCACCACCCGTTCCGGCTCTTCGGCGAGCTCGCGGAGCTCGACGGCGGGGCGTTCGTCGCCGCGTTCTCGAACTCGAGCGCGCTCACGACCGACGACGGGCTCCTCGTCGTCGACACGAGCAGCACGTTCATGTCCGAGCGCGTGCACGACGTGCTGCGCGCGTGGAGCCGTGCGCCCGTCCACACGATCGTGTTCACGCACGGGCACATCGACCACTGCTTCGGCGTCGAGCGCTACGAGGCCGACGCGCGACACGACGGGAGCGCACCGCCGCGCGTGATCGCGCACGAGGCGATCGCCGACCGGTTCGCGCGCTACGTCGCGACTGCGGGATACAACGGCATCATCAACGCCCGGCAGTTCCAGGCCGCCGGCTTCTCGTGGCCGACGGAGTACCGCTATCCGGACGAGACGTATCGCGACGCGCTGACGCTCGAGCTCGGCGGCGAGCGGTTCGAGCTGCACCACGCGCGTGGCGAGACCGACGACCACACGTGGGTCTGGGCTCCGGACCGGCGCACGCTGCTCACCGGCGACCTGTTCATCTGGGCCTCGCCGAACTGCGGCAACCCGCAGAAGGTGCAGCGGTACCCGCTCGACTGGGCTCGTGCGCTCCGCGAGATGGCGGCGCTGAGCCCGGAGCTGCTGCTGCCGGGCCACGGCCTCCCGATCGTCGGCGCGGACCGCGTGCAACGCGCGCTCCACGACACCGCGTCGTTGCTCGAGTCGCTGCACGACCAGACGCTCGTGCTCATGAACGAGGGCGCGCGCCTCGACGACATCGTCCACACGGTGAAGGCACCGCCCGAGCTCCTCGAACGCCCGTACCTGCGACCGATCTACGACGAGCCGGAGTTCGTGGTCCACAACGTCTGGCGGCTCTACGGCGGTTGGTACGACGGGAACCCCGCCCGTCTCAAGCCCGCGCCCGACCGCGCCGTCGCGACCGAGGTCGCGCGGCTCGCGGGTGGTGCCGCACGCCTCGCGGAACGGGCCGCACAGCTCGCAGCCGCGGGTGACCTCCGGCTCGCCGGGCACCTCGCGGAGTGGGCCGCGGCCGCCGCACCGGACGACGCGGGCGTCCACGGCGTCCGGGCCGACGTGTTCGCGCGGCGGGCAGAGGTCGAGGCGTCGACGATGTCGAAGGGCATCTTCTCGTGGGCGGCGGCGGAGTCGCGCGCCCGGCTCGAGGGCACGGGGGGCCCGGGCGGCGGCGGATCTGCCGGCGGGCGGGCCGAAAGCGGGTGGGCCGAAAGATAGAGTCTGGGGCTCCGCCGCAGAACGCACCCGCGCGGACAGCGCGCAGAACGGACACGATGCCGGAGGAGACCGGGACCGAGCTCGGGGCGTCCGAGCGCGTCAGCTCGCTGCCGCGGCTGTCGCTCAACGGTGACGCCATGCCGCGCCGGCCGTCGCGCGCCCTGGCGCTGCTGCGCACCGCCCGGCCACGCCAGTGGGTCAAGAACGTGCTCGTCGCCGCGGCGCCGGGCGCGGCCGGTGTGCTGTCCCACGGCCACGCGCTGCTCGACACGTTCATCGCGTTCGCCGCGTTCACGCTCGGCGCGGCCGGCACCTACTTCCTGAACGACGCGTTCGACGTCGAGGCCGACCGCCGGCACCCGACGAAGCGGCGCCGCCCTGTCGCCGCCGGTCTCGTCGGCGTGACGACGGCCAAGGTCGTGGGCGCGGTCCTGATCGTCGCGGCCGTGGGCGTCGGCTTCGCGGCCGACTGGCGGCTCCCCGTCGTGATCGCGTGCTACGTGATGATGACGACGAGCTACAGCATGTGGCTGAAGCACGTCGCCGTGCTCGACCTCGGCATGGTCGCGGCGGGCTTCGTGCTCCGCATGATCGCGGGCGCCGTCGCCGTCGACGTCCCGATCTCGAACTGGTTCTTCATCGTCGCGTCGTTCGGGTCGCTGTTCGTCGTGGCCGGGAAGCGCCTGGCGGAGCACCGCGAGCTCGGTGCGTCGCGTGCGGACGTGCGCAGCACGCTCGCGCAGTACACGACCGCGTACCTCGGTCACGTCACCGCGGTGAGCTCGGCGGTCACGATGGTGGCGTACTGCCTGTGGGCGTTCGAGCGCGCACGCGGTCACGCGGGAGTGCCGTGGTTCGAGCTGTCGATCGTGCCGTTCGTCCTCGGCGTGCTGCGGTACGCGCTCGTGCTCGAGTCGGGTGGCGGCGCCGCGCCGGAGGAGATCGTCCTCGGCGACCGCGCGCTCCAGCTCATGGGGCTCGCGTGGGTGATCGTCGTCGCGATCGGGATCTATGTCGCCTGACGTGCGCGCGACGACCGAGGTCCTGACCGGGTGGGGACGAACGGCGCCGAGCGGCGCGCGCGTCCGCCGGCCGCGCTCGGACGACGCCGTCGCGCACGCCATCGAGGCCGCACCCGAGCGCGGCACGATCGCCCGCGGCCTCGGTCGGAGCTACGGCGACGCCGCGCAGAACGCCGGCGGGGACGTGCTCGACCTCACGGGCCTGCACGGCGTCCGCGCGCTCGACCTCGACCACGGCGTCGTCAGGGCGAGCGCGGGCACCAGCCTCGACGAGCTCATGCGGCGGCTCGTGCCGCTCGGGTGGTTCGTCCCCGTCACGCCGGGCACGCGCTACGTGACCGTCGGCGGTGCCGTCGCGGCCGACATCCACGGCAAGAACCACCACACCGAGGGCAGCTTCTGCACGCACGTCACGGAGATCACGTTGCAGACGGCGAGCGGCGAGCGGCTCGTCGTCGGTCCCGACCGTCAGCCGGAGATCTTCTGGGCGACCGCGGGCGGGATGGGTCTCACCGGCGTCGTCCTCGACGCGACGTTCCGGTTGCTCCCGATCGAGACCTCGCGCATCCGCGTCGACACCGAGCGGTGCAGCGACCTCGACGACCTCATGAGCCGCATGGCCGCCCGTGACCACGAGTACCGGTACTCGGTCGCGTGGATCGACTGTCTCGCGCGCGGCAAGTCGCTCGGCCGCTCCGTGCTCACGCGCGGCGACCACGCGCGCCTCGACGACCTCGCACCGAAGCAGCGCGCGACCGCGCGCGCGTTCGACCCGCGCATGCTCGTCACCACCCCGCCCTGGGTGCCGCGCGGGCTCGTGAACCCGTTGACGATGCGCGCGTTCAACGAGGTCTGGTTCCGCAAGGCACCGCGCGAGGAGCGCGGCGGCATCGAGACCATCAGCGGCTTCTTCCACCCGCTCGACATGGTCGACGGCTGGAACCGGATGTACGGGTCGACGGGGTTCCTCCAGTACCAGTTCGTCGTCCCCTTCGGCGCCGAGGACGCCGTGCGCATGGCCGTCGAGCGCCTCAGCGCCGCCGGCGCGGCGTCGTTCCTCGCGGTGCTCAAGCGGTTCGGTCCTGCCGACCCCGGCCCGTTGTCGTTCCCCGCGCCCGGGTGGACGCTCGCGCTCGACATCCCCGCGGGCGATCCCGGTCTCGGCGCGCTGCTCGACGGGCTGGACGACCTCGTCGTCGAGGCGGGCGGCCGCGTCTACTTGGCGAAGGACTCCCGGGTGCGACCCGAGCTGCTGGGCCGCATGTACCCTCGCCTCGACGAGTGGCGGGAGGTGCGGGCGAAGCTCGACCCCGACCACGTCTTCCAGTCCGACCTCGCGCGACGCCTCGCGTTGTGATGCGGCGACCAGAGCGAGCGCAGCAAGCGTCGGGAGCTCGCCAGCGAACGAACGGCCGCGGCTCGGGTATCGCGAGCCGCAGGGAGTGAGCGAGAAGACATGAAGGACGCACTCGGTGCGGTGCAGTCCGTGCTCGTGCTCGGCGGCGGGTCCGACATCGGGCTCGCGACCGCGCGGAAGCTGATCGAGGCGCGCTGCCGCACCGTCGTGCTCGCGGGCCGCGACCCGGAGGGCATGGAGGCCCGGGCCAAGGAGCTGCGCGCGCTGCCGGGCGAGCCGAGGGTCGACGTCGTCGCCTTCGACGCGCGGGACCTCACGTCGCACGAGCACTTCGTGCGCGAGGCGTTCAGCCGCTACCCGGATCTCGACGTCGTGATCGTCGCGTTCGGGATCCTCGGCGAGCAGGAGCAGGCCGAGCGCGACGCGCGCCACGCGCTGCAGATCGTGACGACGAACTTCCTCGGCGCGGTCTCCGTGATGGTCCCGGTCGCGAACGCGCTGCGGGACCAGGGCCACGGAACGCTCGTGGTGCTGTCGTCCGTCGCAGGCGAGCGCGCCCGCAGGTCGAACTTCGTGTACGGGTCGTCGAAGGCCGGGCTCGACACGTTCGCGCAGGGTCTCGCAGACAGCATGGTCGGGTCGGGCGCGAACGTGCTCGTCGTCCGACCCGGGTTCGTCACGACGAAGATGACCGACGGCATGAAGCCCGCGCCGCTCTCCACGACCGCGGAGGCGGTGGCCGACGCGATCGTCGACGGCCTCGCGTCGGGCGCGACGACGGTCTGGGTCCCGCCCGCGCTGCGGTGGGTGATGTCGGGCCTGCGTCATCTCCCCCGCCCGGTGTTCCGCCGCCTGCCGATCTGATGACGGCCGACGTGACGGGAGACGGCGTCACGCGCGTCGTCGCGGCCTTCGACTTCGACGGCACCATCACGCGTCGCGACACGCTCGTCCCGTTCCTCGCGTACGCGTGCGGTCGGGCTCGCGTCGCGGCCGCGCTCGCCGCGGTCGGGCCGCAGCTCGCGCTCGCGCTCGGCGGACGAGGGTCGCGCGACGACGCCAAGGTCGCGCTGCTCGAACGCGTCGTCGCGGGCCGTGACGCGGCCGAGCTCGCCACCGCGGGCTGCGCGTTCGCCGACCGGCTCGCGGGCGACCGGCGGCGCCTGCGGACCGACGTCCTCGACCGCGTCCGCTGGCACCGCGACGAGGGCCACGAGCTCGTCCTCGTCTCGGCCTCGCTCACGACGTACCTCGACCCGCTCGCGCCGCAGCTCGGCTTCGACGTCGTGCTGGCCACGACGCTCGAGGTCGGGCCGGACGGCCGCCTGACCGGCCGCCTCGCCGGGCTGAACTGCCGCGGTCCGGAGAAGGTCGCCCGGCTCGACGCGTGGCTCGGCGGCTCGGCGTGCGTGCTGTGGGCCTACGGGGACAGCTCGGGTGACGACGAGCTCCTCGCCCGGGCCGATCGGTCGCATCGCGTAGGACCCGGCGCGCGCCACGCGCGACGCTGAGGCCCCCCGGAACGCCCGAGAGAAGCCCCCGGAGGTTCGTGGTGCAGGTCGAGGAAGCGGCGCCGACGGGCCCGGCGGAGCCCGAGGTCGAGACGCCGGACGGCGGGCGGGCGGCGTCGACGGTCCCGCTGTTCGTGCTCATGGCCGTGACCGCGTTCGTCGCGACGGTCGTGGCCGTCCTCGCATCCCTGGTGCGCAACCACGGCCATCTCGTCTATGTGCTCGACGACCCGGCCATCCACATGAGCATGGCGAAGCAGCTCGCGCTCCACGGGACGTGGGGCGTCACCACCGGGGTGTACGAGTCGGCGTCCTCGTCGCCGGCGTGGACGTTGGTGCTCGCCGTGCTCACGCGCGTCGTGCCGTTCGCGTTGAACGTCCTCCCGCTCCTGCTGAACATGGCGGCGGCCGCCTGGCTGCTCTGGTTGTTCGCGTCCGAGCAGGGCTTCCTCGCGCGCGTGCGCCGCAACTGGGTCGGCGTCGTCCTCATCCTCTTCACCACGGTGTTCGCGCTGTACATCCCCGCGCTCGCGATGATCGGGATGGAGCACACGCTGCACGCGGCGATCGTCGTCGAGATCCTCGTCGTCCTCCATCGGCTCGAGCGACGAGAGCTCACCGTTCGCAACACGTGGCCCCTGCTCGCGCTGTTCTTCGCCGGCACGGCCGTCCGCTACGAGACGGCGTTCCTCGCCGTCGGTTGCGTCGTGGCGATCCTCGTCGCGACCGCGCTCGGGCGCGAGCGCGACGACACACCGCCCCGGTGGAACGCGGTGTCCAGCGTGCGCACGTCCGCGTTGATCGCGATCGCGTCCGGGCTGCCGATCGTCGTGTACGGCTTCGTCAACAGGGCGATGGGCCAGAGCTTCCTGCCGAACTCGATCGTCGCGAAGTCCGTCGCCGATCAGCACGTGAGCCTCGCACCGGACCTCGTCGGGCTGCTCCAGGAGATCCAGCACCAGCCGCTAATCAGCCTGTTCCTCGTCGTCGCGTTCGCGTACGCGGTCGCGTCGATCGTCGGACCGATGCGGCCGACGTTCACCATGGCCGCCGCGTACGTGGTGCTCGTGCTGCTCCACGCGGCGTACGGCCAGTTCGGGTTCTACGGGCGCTACGAGGAGTACCTGATCATCGCGGGATTGTTCATCACGCTGCGGATCTCGAGCGAGCTCGTCCCGCCGCGGCTCGACACCGCCGCCGCGCTCGTCATGGCGCTCGTGATGGCGGCGCTGTTCACCGTGCAGATCGGTCTCGTGGTCGACGTGCCGCTCGCGAGCAACAACACGTACAAGCAGCGCTACCAGATGGCCCGCTTCTTCGAGAAGTACTACGCGGGTCGGACGGTCGCCACGGGCGAGCTCGGGTACGTGTCGCTGTTCCACAAGGGTGGGCTCCTCGACCTCCTCGGACTCGGGAGCCACCAGGTCACCGCGCTGCTGAGGCAGCGCAACGGTCGCCTGACGACGGCCGACAACGCGCAGTTCGTCGACGACGCGCACGTCGTCGCGATCGGGATGTATCCCGAGACCACGCTGTTCCACACGCCGCGGAGCTGGTACTTCGTGGCCGAGTGGCGACTCGACGAGAAGAACGTCAGCGGCTTCGACAAGCGGCTCGAGTTCTACGCGCCGAACCCGCGGCTCGGGCAGGAGCTCGACCGGAACCTGCGCGCCTTCCAACCCGAGCTCCCCACGGGCGTCACCGTCACCTACCGCAACGACCTCTTGCGCCGCTTCCTCCAGGGCCTGGCGAAGAACAAGGCCGGGCAGTGAGCCAGCGGTCGTGCCTACGTCGCGAGCGACGGTGACACACGCGGCGACGAGAACCGATCCTTGAGGCGGAGGATCGGACCTTCGACGTAGCGGTACGAGAGCGCGGCGAGCGCGAACGTGACCGCCCACATCGTCGGGACGAGGACCGACTCGTGGGTGATCACGTGGCTCAGCAGCGAGAACACGACGCCGTGGATGACGTAGACGCCGTAGGACCGGCGCCCGACCCAGACCGCGGCGCGGTGTGACAGGACCCGTGCCATCCGGATGCCCGGGTGCAGGACGAGCGCGCCGGTGATGGCGGCAGCCGCGACCTCGAACACGAGCAGGCCCCACTCCGGGAGGAAGATCGTGCGCGGCTGCGCGTTCGCGCCGTGGATCACGAGCAGGATCGCGATCGTGCCCGCTCCGGCGGCGAGAGCGGCGACCTTCGGCGTGACCCGGAGCACGACCGGGAACGAGACGAGCAGCACCGCGAGCGCGCAGCCGATCAGCAGCCCGTCCGCGTGGGTGACGGAGCTGTAGTAGATGCGCTCCGAGACGTGGAACTCCTTGCCGTTCTGGACGAGCATCGCGGGCAGGAATCCGCGGATCCTCGCCGGGAAGTGGTTCACCGCGTACCACTGGTAGGCCCGGTACCCGGCCGAGCCGAGCGCGAGCGCGACGGGGACGGCGAGCAGGATCCACCGTGACGCGCGCCGCCAGAGCAGGAGCACGAGCACGGGCGGCCAGAGCAGGTAGAACTGCTCCTCGATCGCGAGCGACCACGCGTGGCCCATGAACCCGAGCGCGTTCGGTCGCCACAGGTGCATCCAGTTCGCGAAGTAGAGCGCGACGCTGGCGACGCCCTGCCACTCGGGCCGCCCGGCGAAGCCGACCGACGTCGTGCGGTTCACGATCGCGCCCACGAGCGCGAGCAGCCCCGCGAGGGGGAGGAGCCGCAGCGCGCGCCGCACGTAGAAGTTCCGGAGGCTGATCCGGCGCCACCTCCTGGCCTCCTGCAGCAGGAGCACCGTGATCAGGAACCCGCTCAGCACGAAGAAGAGGTCGACCCCGAGATATCCCGCCTGGAAGAGCGTCTTGCCGTGCCAGTCGGTGTGGAAGACGAGCACCATGAGGATGGCGATGCACCGGATGCCGTCCAGCGCGGGCTGGTAGCCGAGCACGGACGCGCGCGTCCTCCGGTCGACCGCGTCGCGCGACCCGTCGTGCACGTCCCGGGACATCCGCCGCCAGCCTCGCACGCCGCGAGCGCCGCGATCGACGCGTGCGCGCGTTCAGGCCGGAGGCGCCGACCTGACGCCGGTGTCATGATGCGGGCATGCAGATCGACGGGGCGAGGTTCCTCGTGACGGGCGCGTCGTCGGGCATCGGCGCCGCGCTCGCACCGCAGCTGGCCGCCAAGGGTGCGACGGTCGGCGTCGTCGCGCGCCGCGCCGAACGGCTCGAGCAGGTCGTCGAGCAGTGCCGCGCGCACACGCCCGGTTCCACCTCCTGGGCCGCGGATCTCGGCGACGTCGAGCGCGCGCAGCAGGTCGTCCTCGAGGCGTGGGACGCGTTCGGCGGGCTCGACTGCCTCGTCAACAACGCCGCCATCCCGAAGCGCACACCGGTCCCCCGTCTCGACCTCGACCAGGTCGACACGGTGATGCAGGTGAACTTCCGCTCGCCCGTCGCGATGACGCTCGCGGTGCTCCCCCGCATGCTCGACCGCGGCCGCGGCCTCGTCGTCAACGTGTCGAGCATGGGCGGCCGGATCGGCATCGCGCACGAGGCTGCGTACTGCGCGTCGAAGTTCGCGTTGTGCGGCTGGAGCGAGGTGATGCGCATCGATCTCGACGGCACGGGCGTCGACGTGAAGCTCGTCCTCCCGGGGCCGATCGCCACCGAGATCTGGGACCAGCCCGGCAACGACCCCGCGCTCTACGACGGGCCGTTCGTCCCGGCCGACGAGTGCGCCGCGAGCATCGTCGCCGCGATCGAGGACGACGGGTTCGAGTACTTCGCCCCGCCCGAGTTCCCCGGCGGCCTCGCGCAGCGCGACATCGTCATCGGCAAGACGAACGACCCCGACGGCTTCCTCGCGGGCATGGCCGCCATGGAGCGAGCGAGCCGCGAGGCGAGCGGAAGCGGCGCCTGACCGACGGGCTCGGTCGCTCAGGTCGCGAGGGACGGCGTGACGGGGCGGGTCGAGAACCGGTCCTTCAGGCGCAGGATCGGCGTCTCCAGGAACCGGAACGACAGCGCGGCCAACGCGAACGTGAGCCCCCACATCGCCGGGATGAGCACGCCGTCGGTGTGGAAGACGTGGGCCAGCAGCGTGAACACCGCGCCGTGGATGACGTACAGCCCGTACGACCGCCGGCCGACCCACACCGCGACCGGGTTCCCGAGCGCGCGGCCGAGCAGCAGACGGGGTCGCAGGACGACGGCCGCCGTGACCGCGGCGACGCCGAGCTCGAACACGGGCAGTCCCCAGTAGGACAGGAACGACCCGATGCCCGCGGGGCCGGCCTTCGCCACGACGACGCCTGCCGCGACGACACCGGCCGTCGCGATGGCGACACCGAAGCGGGGCACGACGCGATGCAGGCTCGGGAACGAGACGAGGAGCACGGCGAGCGCGCAGCCGATCAGCAGCCCGTCGGCGTGTGTGAACGACGAGTAGTAGATGTGGTCGCCGGCCTTGAACTCCCGCTGGCCCAGGACGAACCGCCCGAACGCGGACGCGGTCATGGCGTGCCCAGGGTGCGTCACGGTGTACCAGCGGTACGCGCGCAGCGCCGCGGACCCGCACGCGAGCGCGACCGCGATGAGGAGGAGGGGCCACCGCCCGACGCGGCGCCACAGCAGGAGCACGAGCAAGGGCGGCCACAGCAGGTAGAACTGCTCCTCGATCGCGAGTGACCAGGCGTGGCCCATGAACCCGAGCGCGCTGGGCTGCCAGAGGTGCATCCAGTTCGCGAAGTAGAAGAGGACGCTGGCGACGCCCTCCGGCCACGGGCGTCCCGCGAAGCCGCGGCTCGTCGTCAGGTTCACGAGCGCACCGGTGAGCGCGAGCGCGCCGGCGAGCGGCAGCAGGCGCAGCGCGCGACGCACGTAGAACCTCCGCAGGCTCACGTGGCGCCAGCGGCGCGCCTCCTGCAGCAGCAACGTCGTGATCAGGAACCCGCTGAGCACGAAGAACGCGTCGACGCCCAGGTACCCGCCGGCGAAGAGCGCCTTGTTGCGGTAGATCGTGTGGAACAGCAGGACCATGACGATCGCGACCGCGCGGATGCCGTCGAGCGCGGGCTGGTAGCCGAGCACGGCCGCAGTCGCGTGCGCGCGGGTGGAGCGGTCTTCGTCGACGGGGGCCGCGGCGGCCACCGGGGCAGCGTCGCGCCCCCTCCCGCGCCGCCGCCAGCCGCGCGAGACGGGTCGCCCTACTCCGCGGGGAACCAGTTGCCGTGCAGACCGGCGGGAACGCGTGCCGGCAGGTGCACGACGGCCACCGGCGACGACGCCACGCGCGCGGCGTCGAGGATCACGAGGTCGCTGCGGTCACGCGCGAGGTCGTACGCGAACACGAGCAGCCAGCCGTCGTCCTCGTCCCAGCCGCCGGGCCGGGGCGCGAAGACGGGCTCGCCCACGACGACGCCGGGCGGGAACCGGTGCTCGGACGACGTGCCGCTGTCGACGTCGTAGCGGACGATCGTGTCGAACGACCCGCCCTTCACGCCGTCGGGATGCGTCACGGCGGCTGCGTAGCCGACACGGTGGTGCAACCCGGTGCGGCGATCGTCGATGCGCGGGAACTCCACGGTGCGGTGGTCGACGAGCTCGTCGCGCACGGAGCGTCGGCTCAGGTCGATCACGGCGCGGTGCATGCGGGGCGCGTTGTCCGGCGACGAGCCGACCAGGTCGAGCCGGCGGCGGTACACGTAGTCGACGACGACGGTCTCGCCCTCCGTGTAGCCGTTGAGGAAGTGCATCGCGTAGCAGTCCTCGACCGGGATCCACACGACGCGCGGGTCGCCCTCACGGTTCATCACGCCGATGCGCGTCCCGCGGTTCTCGCGCCACGCCAGGACGGGGCCACCGTGCGTCATGGCGTCGAGGTCGAACACCGCGGGGCTGTCGAAGAAGACGACGTGCTGATCGGTGACGACGAAGTCGTGGATCATCACCGGGTCGGGCAGGTCGATCGGCTCGGTGCGCGTGATGCGCCCCTTGGGCCCGACGACGCCGTACACGAGGTACGGGGGCACGACGTCGTAGCGGAAGAAGCACAGCTCGTCCCAGATCGGGTCGAGCTTCGGGTGCGCGCACATCGCGGTGGGGAGCAGGCCCTCGTAGTCGACCTCGCCGACCGTCTCGAGGGCGGGCGTCAGCTCGTAGGGCAGGCCGCCCTCGTACAGCGCGAGCACCTTCCCGCAGTGGCGGACGACGTTGGTGTTCGCCCAGTTCTTGAACGGGTTGGGGTCGCCGTCGGGGCCGATGCGGGCGGGGTCGGGCACGATCGGCGTGAACGTGCCGCCGTACAGGGCGTGCCCGGCGCGGCGCTCGGCGACGAGCCCGCGGGTCGCCACCCACCGGTTGCGGTAGCGGACGTGACCCCCCTCGAACGTGACCATGTGGATCATGCCGTCGCCGTCGAAGGGATACGTGTAGCTGCCGAGGGGCGTGAACTGCGGGTTGGGGCCGTTGCGCAGATAGCTCCCGCGCAGCTCGGTGGGGACGTGCCCCTCGACCTGGAGCGCGTCCGCGTCGAGCTCCTCGGCGACGGGCGCGAAGACGCCCTGCAGGTACGGGTTGCCGGCCGGGTCGACCAGCTCGATGACCGACGGCGTGGGCGTCGGCGGCGTCCGCATGGGTTCGGCCACGGACGACTACTCGGCCGGTTCGGGGCCCGAGTTGAGGAAACGTTCCCGTTCCTCCCTTCGTCCCGCTACTCCTCGACCAGGCGGAGGGCGAGCGCCGGGCACGCGTGGACCGCCCGGCGGGCGTCGGCGAGGCAGCGCTGCGGGATCTCGGCACCGTCGACGATCGGGTACCCCCAGTCGTCGAGGGAGACGCGCTCGGGGAACATCTCGGCACAGATGCCGTGCCCGTCGCAGCGGATGATGTCGACCTCGAGGCGCAGCGTGCGAGCCATCGACGTGCTCACCTCCAACCCCGGTCGCGCGACTGCCCGGACGGCACGGGCAGCACCGGCGCTGTGGCCGAGCCGGTGCAACGGCCGCGGGCGTGCATGTCGAGCTCGTCGCGGAACGCGTCGAGGGCGCTGCGCACGAAGCGGATCGCACCGTCGGGGTGATGGCACGCGCCGCGGTCCGCGATCATCCGCGTCCAACGGTCGATCTGCCGCACCCGCTCAGGCGTCGCCTTCCGATACGCGATCTCCTCGACCGCACCCGCGACCGCGGCGAGCCCGTTGACGCAGGGACCACACTGGCCCGCCGTCTCGTCGGCAAGGTAGCGCGCCACGCGCGCGGCTTCGACGAGCCCGCACGCCGTCCCGGGGAGCGCGACGACGACGCCGCAGCCGATCCCCCCGCCGCGGGCGCGCAGCTCCGTGTTCGCGAGAACGGCCTCGTCGAGCGACGTCGCCGGCAGCCAGGTGCCGAAGTACCCGCCGACGAGGACGGCCGACAAGGGCGAGGTCGCGCCACCCGCGCGCGAGATCACGTGCCCGAGCGGTGTGCCGAGCTCGACCTCGCAGACGCCCGGAGACGCGACCGCGCCCGAGATCGTCACGAGGATCGACCCCGGCTCGGCGGGCGTGCCGACCGCGCGGAACCAGTCGCCGCCATGACGCGCGACGAGCGCGACGTGCGCGAGCGTCTCGACGTTCTGCACGAGCGTGGGCCGGCCGGACACACCGCGCTCGAACGGGCGGGGCGGGACGTTGGTCGGCTTGGCGTCGCCACCGTTCAACCAGTGGACGAGCGCGGACTCCTCGCCCGCGACGTACCGGGCCGGGACACCGACGACGCGCGGCACGACGCGGTCACGGCCGGTCGCCGCGCGCTCGGAGATCGCGCGGGTCACGGCGGTCACGAGCTCGGGCCGCGTCCGCTCGACCGCGAGCACCGCGTCGCGCGCGCCGACGGTCGCAGCGGCAACCGCGAGCCCGTCCAGCACGAGGTGCGGGAAGCGGGCGAGCAGCAGCGCGTCCTTCTGGCTCGCCGGCTCGCCCTCGCACCCGTTCGCGACGACCACGGCACGGCCCCGTCGGTCCGCGACCGCGCGCCACTTCCTCGCGGTCGGGAACGACGCGCCGCCACGGCCCGCGAGGCCCGAGCGGTCGAGCTCGTCGAGCATCGACCTCGGGTCGATCCGCGGCGGGAGCGCACCGTGCACGCGCAGGTGCTCCTCGAGGCTTCCGGTGCCGTCGCGTTCGCCGACGAGCAGCCGCGGCAGCCCGTCGGGCGCGTACCCGCCGCGCAGCCGTTCGTCCTGGACCGCGGTCATCGCTCGAATCCTCCGTCGTCCTCGTTCACCGGGGCGTTGGTCGTCGACGTCGTCGTCTGCCCCTGCGTCGTCTTCTCGAGCACGCTCGCCGGCGTTCCCGACCGCCGCGCCCATCCCGTCGCGAGCGGGCCGGCGCGCAGCCACCCGAGCAGCGCGAGCGGCAGGACGAACGTCATACCGAGGAGCGCCGTCCTGATCCCCGCCCGGTCCTCGCGCCAGCCGACGGCCAGCCGCCACCAGACCGCGGCGAGGACGGCCGCGACGCATGCCGCGTTCACGAAGAGCGCCCAACCCCGTTGGGTGTCGGTGCCGGTCGCGAGGCCGTGCACGACGGAGAAGCCCCACGCGCCGTACGCGAACCAGTGCACGAAGCGCCAGACGCGGAAGCCGACGCGGTGGCGCAACCAGCTCGTCGCGCCGACTGCGAGCAGCAGGTCGAACGCGACCGCGCCCAGACCGAGCCAGAGCGCGCGGTACGGCGACGAGAACGGCACGACCGCGGCCGCCCATCCGATCGGCGCGTAGCCGTCGAGGACGACCGTCGCCACGTGCAGCACGATGAAGGTCATCACGAGCAGCGTGACGTCGCGGTGGACGTACTCCACGACGAACCGCGGCCAGCGGCGCGAGCTCCAGCGGACGCTCGTGACCACGCCGAGCACCACCGTGACGGTGAGCAGGACGAGCGCGACCATCCCGGTCGCGCGCGCGAAGTACCAGAGCGGCGAACCGGCAGTTGCCGCGAGCACGGTGCTCACGACGCCACCGGCAATGCCGGTTCCGGCCAGCCGCCGACGCGCGTGACCGTGCCGTCGTGCGCGACGAAGCGGGCGGGGAGCCCGTGTCGCGCGACCCAGGCGGGCCCGTCCTCGCCGGCGACGAGCGCGGCGGTCGTCGCGACGTTGGCGTCGACGCACGATCCGGCCGCGACGCTGACCGTCCGGTACGGCGTGCGCGCGCTGCGACCCGTCGTCGGGTCGACGACGTGGTGGTGCTCCTCCCCGCCCATCGACCACCGACGTACGGTCGTGCCCGAGGTCGCAAGCCCACCTCCGTGGAGGTCGACGGTCTCGCCGGGCGCGTCGCGGCCCGCGGCGTGGTCGTCGGTGACGCGCACCGGCCACCCGCCCGGACGGGTGGGACCGGCCGCGCTCACGTCGCCACCGAGGCTCACGAGGACGGGGCGCTCGAGCTTGAGCGCGATCCTCGCCGCGGCACGGTCGGCCGCCCAGGCCTTGGCCGTCGCGCCGAGGTCGAGCTGCACGCCCGACGGGACGCGCAGGGTACGGGCGCGCCGGTCGATCGTGATCGCCTGCCAGCCGGGAACGCGGCGCGCCCACACGACGGAGCGCGGCCGGTCCGACGGGAGCTCGTCGAAGGTGCGGTCGTAGCCGAGGACCTGCAGCGCGCGCCCGACCGTGGGATCGACACGGCCGTCCGTCATGCGCGCGGCGCGCAGGGCGACCTCCACCGCGCCGAGCAGCATCGGCCCGACGACGACGGGCTGGCCGGCCGCGCGGTTGACCGCGCTGAGCTCGGAGTCGTCACGGAAGCGGCTGCACGCGCGGTCGAGCGCGCCGACCTCGTCCGCGAGGATCTCGCGCGCGACGGCGAGGTCGCCGCCGTCGACGACGACGGTCGCGGTCGTCCCGAGCGCCCGGAAGCTCGCCGACTCCGTCCGCTCCTTCACGACGCCCCCGAGTGCGTCACCGGCTGCCGCGAGGACGAGGAGACGCCGCTGCTCGACGAGAGCCCGTTGTCGGACGAGGACGACGACGAGGACGACGAGCTGCGGCTGTTGCTGCTGTTGCTGCTCCCGCTGCTCGACGACACCGAGCCCGACGACGTCGAGCCGTTCGACGTGTTCGACGTTGTCGTCGTCGAGCTCCTGTGCGGCAGCGTGAACGCGGTGAACAGAGCTGTCAGGCCGGCGGCACCACCGGCGAGCCACTTCGTGGTGCGGCGGACCCTTCGCATGCCGGCGTCGCGAGACGCCGTCGTGTGTCGTTGCATGCCGGCAAGGATCGACCGGCAGCCTGAGAGGCAGCGCGACGGGGCTGCAAGAGCAGGTAAATCGTCGTGCAGCGTTCGGTAGGCTGACGCCGCTGTCAGCAAAAGGGGGGGATCAGCGAATGAAGGCACTGGTGTTCGGCGTCGACCCCGGGCCCGTCGAGGCACCGCCCGCGGACGCCGACCCGCTGCTGCGCAACCTCGCCGCCACGCCGATGGCGCTGCAGGACGTCCCCGATCCGCAGCTGCTCGGTCCCGACTGGGTCGTCCTGCAGACGCGCATGACCGGGATCTGCGGATCCGACACGAAGCAGGTCCTGATGGACACGGGCGGCGACGCGTCCGACATGTCGATGACCGCGTTCATCTCGTTCCCCCAAGTCCTGGGGCACGAGGTCGTGGCGGACGTCGTCGAGACGGGACCGGAGGCGCGCGGCGTCGAGCGCGGTCAGCGCGTGTTGCTGAACTGCTGGCTGTCGTGCGGGCCGCGTGGCATCACGCCGATGTGCCCGCCGTGCCAGGAGGGCGACTACTCGCAGTGCTGGCACTTCCACGACGGCCGGCTCGCGCAGGGCATCCACACCGGGAACTCGTCCGACGCGACGGGCGGGTTCGCCGAGAAGCTCCCCGCGCACGATTCCATGGCGATCCCCGTGCCCGACGACGTACCCGACGAGGTCGCCGTCCTCGCGGACCCGTTCGCGGTGTCGCTGCACGGGATCGTGCGCAACCCGCCGCCGACGGGCGGGAAGGCCGTCGTGTGGGGCGGCGGCGCGCTCGGCACGACCGCGATCGCGATCCTGCGCGCGCTGTACCCGACGGTCGACGTCGCCGCGGTCGTCCGGCATCCCGCGCAACAGGCGCTCGCGCGGAAGCTCGGCGCGCTCGTCGTCGACTCCGAGCAGGGCGACGAGGCCGTCGTCGTCGCGCTCGCGGAGTGGTCGGGCGGTGTCCTGCGCGCGCCGTGGACGGGCCTGCCGGTGACGCACCCCGGATTCGTCGACGTCGTCTACGACACGATCGGCTCGCCGAAGACGATCGAGCTGGCGTTGCGCGTGATGGCGACCCGCGGGTCGATCGTCGTGAGCGGTGTGAACGCGCCCGGCCGGTTCGAGTGGTCGCCGCTGTACTTCAAGGAGGCGCGCATCGTCGGGTCGAACGCGTTCGGTGTCGAAGAGGTGGAAGGCGTTCGCAAGCACGCGATCGAGCACTACCTCGACCTCGTCCGCTCGGGGCGCGTCGACGTGAGCGCGATGCTGACGCACACGTTCCGCCTCGACGAGTGGCGCGACGCCTGGACGACGATCGCCCGTCAGCACGACACCGGCGCGATCAAGTGCGCCTTCGACTTCCGGTGACTGCCCGAACCCCAGCCGCGTTGGGACGTTTCTCGGCGTAGCGACGACAAAACGTCCCAACGGAGGCGGCGGGCGGGCGCCGATAGCATCGGTTCGGTGACCGAGCGTCTCTATTTCCGGCAGCTGCTCGCGGGACGCGACTTCGCGCGCGACGACCCGATCGCGCGCCAGATGGTCAACTTCGCGTACGTCATCGGCGACCGCGAGACGGGCGACGCGGTGCTCGTCGACCCGGCGTACGGCGTCGCGGAGCTCGTCGACGTCGTACGGGGCGACGGCATGCGCGTGACGGGCGCGCTCGCCACGCACTGGCATCCGGACCACGTCGGCGGCGACCTGATGGGCTACCCGATCCAGGGCGTGCGCGAGCTGCTGGCGATCGACGGCGGCGTGCCCGTCCACGTCCAGCGGGACGAGGCGTGGGGCGTGAAGCGCGTGACGGGCGCGTCCGACAGCGACCTCGTGCTGCACGACGGCGGCGACGTGCTCGAGGTCGGCGCGATCCCGATCACGTTCCTGCACACGCCCGGCCACACGCCGGGAAGCCAGTGCTTCCTGCTCGACGGCCGGCTCGTCGCGGGCGACACGCTCTTCCTCGACGGCTGCGGTCGCACCGATCTGCCCGGCGGCGACGCGACGCAGATGTACGAGAGCCTCACGCAGCGGCTCGCCAAGATCCCCGACGACACCGTCCTCTACCCCGGTCACCTCTACTCACCCGAACCGTCCGCGACGATGGGCGAGACGCGCCGGCGCAACTACGTGTTCCGGCTCAAGACGCTCGACCAGTGGCTGACGATGTTCGGCGACGGGTCCTGACGGGCGCAGGCGGAGCGGGCAGGGGCGGGGCAGGTGGCAGCGGCGATCGCGGCGCTCGTCGTGTTCGTGCTGTTCACCGGCGCGCTCGTCGCGGTCGTCGTCGCGCGCAACACACGGCGCGTCGCCGACGACGAGCTGACGTTCGACGGCATCGAGCACGTCGACGTCGAGATCGACGCCGGCAGCGTCCGCGTCGTGGCGCACGACGGCGCCCGCCTCACCGTGCATCGGCACATGCGCTACGGACGACGGCGGCCGCAGACGCGGGAGACGCGCGCCGGGACGACGCTGCAGATCTCGGTCACCCCACCGCGCGGCCCGCTGGAGGGCTGGTGGTGGATCGACTACGAGCTGGTCGTCCCCGCCGGCACCGGTGTCCGTGCACGGACGGCCGCAGGCCCGCTCGCGGTCGACGGCGTGCGCGGCGACGTCGACCTCGCCAGCAACGCGGGCCGCATCGCGGTCAACGGTTGCGCGGGCGCGCTGCAGCTGCACAGCGACGCAGGCTCGATCGAGGTGGACGGCGCGCGGAGCGGGTGCGTGAAGGCGCACACCGACGCCGGCCACGTCCGGCTGGTGTTCGCCAGCGTGCCCGACGACGTCGACGCGACGAGCAACGCGGGCGCGGTCGAGGTCGTGCTGCCCGGTGGTCCGTACCGCGTGGACGCGCGCACGGACGGCGGCGACGTGCGCATCGGCGTCGCGACCGACCCGAACGCTTCGCGCTCCGTCCGCGCGCGCTCGCACGCGGGGTCCGTGCTCGTCAACGCTCTGCCGGCCGGCTGAACGCGCGCGTTACGCGGGAACCGGGTCGAACAGGACGTCGAGCGCCGCCGGACCGCGGAACGCGAGGCCCTGGATGCTGGGCGCCGGCCGGTCGGGGTCGAGCCGGAGGTTCGGGAGCCGGTCGAGCACGGCGTTGAGCGCGACGCGCAGCTCGAGCCGGGCGAGGTGCATCCCGAGGCACTGGTGCGGACCGGTCCCGAACGCGAGGTGCGGCTTCGGCTCGCGGTCGATGCGCCACTCGTCGGCATCCGGCCAACGGTCCTCGTCGTGGTTCGCGGACGCGGTGACGACGTTGACGGGCGACCCGCCCGGGATGGGGCAACCCGCGACCTCGACGTCGTGCGTCGTCACCCGCGACACCATCGTCACGGACGTCTCCCAGCGCAACGTCTCCTCGATGACCGCGGGGATCAGGTCGCGGTCGTCGCGCACACGCGCCATCACGTCGGTGTGCGTCAGCAGCGCGGTGAGGCAGTTGCCGAGCACGCGGAACGTCGTCTCCGCACCCGCGGGCAGGAGCAGGCGGAGGAACCCGTAGATCTTCTCGTCGGTGAGACGCTCGCCGTCGATCTCCGCGGTCACGAGCTCGCTGATGAGGTCGCCGCCGGGGTTGCGCCGCCGGTCCTCGACGATCGGCTCGAGGTAGGCGCGCATCGCACGCGACGCGGCCATGCCGACGTCGGGGTGCAGCGGTCCCGTGTTGATCTCCTCGGCCCACCGGTGGAACTGCTCGTGGTCCGCGAGCGGCACACCGACGATGCCGCAGATCACCTGGACCGGGTACTTGGTCGTCAGGTCGCGCACGAGGTCGGCGCGACCGAGTGGCGCGATCCGGTCGAGCAGCTCGTTGACGACTGGCGCGACGAGCTCGGCGTCCCAGCGCTCCAGCACCGACGCGCGGAACGCCTTGGCGACGAGGTTGCGGTACTGGCGGTGCTCCTTGCCGTTCATCGCGAGGATCAGCTCGCCCATGTACTGACCGATCTGCTCCCCGTTGATCGACGACGAGAACGTCTCCCAGTCGCGCAGCACCTTCTCGCAGTCGTCGAAGCGGGTGATCTGGTAGTTCGGGCGATGGTCGAACGCAGACGACTCGTGACGGATCACGGGGCACTCCGAGCGGGCCCGCTCCCACATCCCGTACGGCTGCCCCGTGAAGAAGTCGATCTCGCGGTACTCGGTCTCGATGTCGTACGTCATCGGAGCGGGACCCCCTGCGCGTGACGATCCGCGTGACCCTGACACGGTAGTCAGGTTCGGCCGGCCGCGCGCGGCGGAGGCCGCTACGGGATGTCGGTCGCGCAGTTCGCGGTCCGCGTGAGGGTCTGCGCGCCCGTCGACGGCGCGTTCGTCCGTGGGACGCCGTTGGCGAAGCAGAGCTTGTCGATGCGGAGCTTCCGCGCGCCGGTGCACTTCCCCGTCGACGGATCGGCCGGTCCCACGTACGCGTGGTACGCGAGCCAGCGGTAGCCGGCGTTGTCGGAGAACACCTCCACGCCCGCGGGCGCACACGCGTGCGCCGTCGACGCGATCCACTGCGTGGACTGGCCTCGGGTGCAGGACCCGGCGGCGAACCCCGTCGCGGTGCGTGTGCAGACCGCCCACCCGGTGCCGTACGCGGGCTCGTTGTACCAGTAGTGCCCGGCGTAGAAGACGACGTAGCGACCACTCGCCGCGTCGTACGTCATCGCCGGGGCCTCGATCTGACCGTGCTCCCAGTTCGAGGACGCCGTCATGACCGCCGACGGCGCCGAGCCGCTCGCGAACGACAGTCCGTCGGCGGAGAGCGGTTGCGCCCAGATGATCGTCGGGCGCGCGGGAACGAACAGGTTGTCCTCGCTCTTCCAGAACAGGAACGCCTGCCCGTTCACGGGATCGACGAACGCGCTCGGATCGATCGCACCGTTGTGGTCCGTCTGGCACACGAGCGGCGTCGCACGCGGCGTGAACGGCCCGTCCGGTGTCGACGCGACGGCCGTGCCGATGCAGTGCGTGCCGTTCGTGGCGCGGTCCGCGGGCTGGGCCGTGAAGTACAGGACGTAGGTCGGCGACGCGCCGCCGCGCACGAGGACGCTCGGCGCCCACGTCCGCCCGGCGACCGCCCACGACGGCAGCGTCGGCAGGACGTCCGTCGGCGCGCTCCAGTGCACGAGGTCGGTCGACGTGACGTGCTGGATGTTCATCGTCGGGTGGTCCACGTCGGGACCGTTCGTCGTGTACGCGTGGTACACGCCGTTGACGAGGACGACGAACGGGTCGGGCAGGCCGGCCGGATCGGGTGGTGCGGAGACCGGGTTGGTGTACGCGCAACCCGCGAGCACGGCAACGAGCGCGACGGTCGCCGCGGCGGCGAACCCGACGCCGCGGCGACCGCGTCGATCCATGCGTAGTCGTGCCGTTGTCCGCACGCTGCCGCTCGCGCGGTGCCGCTGCTAGAGCTGCAGCGACTTCACCTCGAGGAACTCCTCGAGCCCGTACTGGCCGAGCTCGCGACCGCTCCCCGACTGCTTGTAGCCCCCGAACGGCGCGAGCGGGTTGAACTTCTGGCCGTTGATGTCGACCTGGCCCGCCTGCAACCGCCGCGCGACACGCATCGCGGACTCGTCGTCCGGGCCGAACACGCCCGCGTGCAGCCCATAGACGGTGTCGTTGGCAATGCGGATCGCGTCCTCCTCGTCGTCGTAGGGGATGATCGACAGCACCGGGCCGAAGATCTCCTCCTGCGCGATCGTCATGTCGTTGCGCACGTTCGCGAAGACGGTCGGCTTCACGTAGTAGCCCTTGCGGAAGCCCCTCGGCTTCTCGGGGCCACCGGTGACGAGCGTCGCGCCCTCCTCGATCCCCTTCTTGATGTACTTCCGGACGCGCTTGCGTTGCGCGTCGGAGATGACGGGACCGATGCCCATGTGCGTCTCGTCGGCCGGGTCGCCGAGCGCGAAGCCCTCGGCGATCTCCTTCGCCTTCGCGACGATCTCGTCGTGCTGCGCGCGCGGCACGAGCATCCGCGTCCACGCGATGCACGTCTGGCCCGAGTTCATGTAGCAGCTGCCGATGCCCGCGGTGACCGCGGCGTCGACGTCCGCACCGGGCAGGATCACGAACGGCGACTTCCCGCCGAGCTCGAGCGCGACGCGCTTCACCGTCTGCGCCGCGAGCTCGGCGACGCGCTTGCCCGCGCGTGTCGAGCCGGTGAACGACACCATGTCGATGTCGGGGTGCGACGCGATCGCCTCACCGACGGTCTTGCCGGTCCCGCACACGAGGTTGAACACGCCCGGCGGCAGGCCGACGTCGTCGACGATCTCGGCGAGGATGAACGCGCTCAGCGGCGCGACCTCGCTCGGCTTCAACACGACGGTGCAGCCGGCGGCGAGCGCGGGCGCGACCTTCGCGACGATCTGGTGGAGCGGGTAGTTCCACGGGGTGATGCAGCCGACGACGCCGACGGGCTCGCGCACGACGAGGGAGTTGCCGACCTGCTCCTCGAACGTGAAGTTGTTCGCGATGTCGACGTAGCTGCCCATCACCGCGGTGGGCAGGCCGGCCTGGATCATCTTCGACCACATCAGCGGCATGCCGACCTCGCCGCTGACGGTCGCGGCGATCTCGTCGCTGCGCGCGCCGAGGCCCTCGGACAGGCGCTGCAGGTACTTGGCGCGCTCGTCGACCGGTGTCGCGCTCCACGCGGGGAACGCGCGCCTGGCCGCGGCGACGGCCTGGTCGACGTCGGCCGGCGTCCCGTCGGGGACGCGGCCCATCACCTCCTCGGTGGCCGCGTTGATGACGTCGATCGTGTCGCTGCCCGCGGAGGGCACCCACGACCCGTCGATGTAGAGCTTGTCGCGATCCTGCATGGGAGCTCCCTCGCTCGCGAACTCGACCGTCCGGTCAATCTACCGCCGCCCCCGGCCGGGCGTTCTGTGAAGCCTCAGACACACAGTGTGTGGTTGACGCTTCCCAGAATGGCGGGCGGGTGCTGACGGGGCCGTCAGGTTCGAGCCCGTGCTGGGTACGCTCACCAGCCGTGGCCTCACACGGAACCGATCCCTTTGCCGAGGACGACGACCGCCAAGCCCTGCGCAAGCTGGCGCGCGACGTCGCGGAGCGTGAGCTCGCACCGATGGCGCGTCACTGGGACGAGACCGAGGAGTTCCCGCAGGCGTCCTGGGACGCGCTGCGCAAGGCCGAGCTGTTCGGCATCACGATCGGCGAGCGCTACGGCGGCGCGGGGATGGGCGACGTCGAGTCGTCGATCGTGCTCGAGGAGCTCGCGCGGGTCGACGTGTCGTCCGCCATCCTGGCCCAGCTCATCTTCAACGGACCGCCGCGCGCGATCGAGCACCTCGGCAGCGACGGGCTCAAGGAGCGGTGGCTGCCGATGGCCGCGACGGGCGAGGCGCTGTTCTGCATCGGCATCAGCGAGAGCGAGGCGGGCTCGGCGGTCACGAACATGCGCGCCCGCCTGACGCCCGACGGCGACGGCTACCGCCTCGACGCGTACAAGAACTACGTGACGGGCGGCCACAAGGCCCGCGCGTGCCTCGTGTGGTGCCGCTTCCCGGGCAGCGAGGGCGCGAAGGGCATCGGCGCGGTCGTCGTCGACCTCGAGTCGGACGGCGTCAGCGTCGCGGGGACGCACGAGAAGATGGGGCTACGCGGCACGAGCGAGGCGGAGCTCGCGTTCGACGGCGTGCGCGTGGAACCCGGCGACGTGCTCCTCGCGGGCGACCCGTCGAACAGCGACGCGTTCAAGACGTTGATCTCGCACATCAACCACGAACGGTGCGGCAACGCGGCGATGTGCCTGGGTGCCGCGCAAGGCGCGTTCGAGTACGCGGTGCGCTACGTGAACGAGCGGACGATCGGCGGGCAGCCGCTCGCGAAGCTGCAGGGACTGCAGTGGAAGCTCGCGGACATGGCGACGCAGCTCGAGAGCGCGCGCCTGCTGCTGCAACGCGCGGTGCACCTCGCCGGACCGCACGGTACTCCGCCGGCGCTCGAGACCGCGATGGCGAAGTCCGCCGCGAACCTCGCCGCGAAGTTCGTGTGCGACGAGGCGATCCAGCTCCTCGGCGGCTACGGGTACAGCCGCGAGTACCCCGTCGAGCGCGCGTATCGCGACATCCGCGGGCTGTGCATCGGCGCGGGAACCGTCGAGATCCAGCGCAACTTCATCGGCTCGAACGTCGTGAAGGGTGCGACGACCGTGAGCGCGGGCTGGCGCAACCCGCTCGTCGGCTGACGCGACCGGTGCGCGCGACCTACGAGCATCCCCGGGCGGCCGAGTACCGCAAGCCGTCCGGACCATGGGACATCCCGTCGCTCGACGAGCTCCTCACGCGCGCGGCACGGCTCGCGCGCGACGACGTCGTCGTCGACCCGTCCGCCGGTGTCCGGCTGAACGCGGAGCAGCTCGACGACCTCATCGCGCGCGTCGCGGGCGGACTGCGGGAAGCGGGCGTGCGGCGCGGCGACGTCGTCGCGTGGCAGGCCCCGAACTGGTACGAGGCGATCGTGCTGTACCGCGCGTGCTGGCGCATCGGTGCGCTCGCGGCGCCCGTGCACCATCTCGCCGGACCGTCGGACGTCGACCGGATGCTCGCGCAGGTCGAACCGCGACTGGCCCTCTCGCGCGAAGACGTGCGCGGGCCCGCGTCCACGTTCGCGACGCTCGCGAGCAGCGCGCCGTTCCGCGGGTCCGCGGCGCGGCCGAGCGATCTGGCGGTCGTCCTGTTCACGTCCGGCTCGACCGGTGGCCCAAAGGCCGTGCTGCACAGCCAGCGCGGCCTCGCGTACAAGGGCCGTGTCATGGCGCGCTGCCACGCCCTGACGATGCAGGACTCGATCCTGATGCCCGCGCCGCTCGCGCACGTCTCCGGACTGTTGAACGCGGTGCTGATCCCGGGCCTCGTGCCGATGAAGACCGTGCTCATGGACCGTTGGTCACCCGACGCCGGCGTCGACGCCATCGCTGGCGAGCGGATCACGTTCATGATCGGTCCGCCGACGTTCTTCGTCGGGCTGTTGAGCGCGGACCGGTTCAGCGAAGCGGCCGTGGAGTCGCTGCGCCTCGTCTCGAGCGGTGGCGCGGGTGTGACGCCGGCGTTCGTCGCCGACGCGGCCGAGCGGTTGGGCGCGCGCGTGAAGCGCACGTACGGGTCGACCGAGGCGCCCACCGTCACGACGAGCACCGCGAACGATCCCGACGACCGTGCGCGTGAGACGGACGGCCGCTCGACCGGTGGGGCCGAGCTGCGCGTCACCGATCCCGCGACGGGACGCGCGGTCAAGCACGGTGACACCGGCGAGCTGTGGTTGCGCGGCCCGGAGCTGTTCGTCGGCTACGCGGACGCCAAGCAGACGCGCGACGCCGTCACGCGGGGCTGGTTCCGTACGGGCGACCTGGCGACCGTCGACCGCGACGGATGGCTCACGATCGTCGGCCGGATGAAGGACATCATCATCCGCGGCGGCGAGAACATCGCGGCCGCCGAGGTCGAAGGGGTCCTCGAGTCCCACCCGGCGGTGCGTCAGGCCGTCGCGGTCGGCTACCCGGACGACCGGCTGGGCGAGCGCGTGTGCGCGTTCGTCGTGAGCGACCGCGACCTCACGGTGGACGACGCGCGCGCGTGGTTCGAGACGCGGGGTGTCGCGCGGTTCAAGACGCCCGAGCGCGTGGTGCGCGTCGACGAGCTCCCCGTCCTCGCCGCGGGCAAGGTCGACCGCGCCGCGCTGCGGGACCGCGCCCGCCAGCAGTAACGCTGCGTTGGGTCGTTTGTCGTCGCTATGCCGACAAAACGACCCAACGCACGAGGGTGGGTGCGATCAGATGACGCTCTCGCCGGCCTCGACCCTCGGCCGGAGCATGGCCGCGAGCCGCCGGCGATGGAACGCGGCGTCGCCGAAGGTCAGCTGGTCGAGCTGCGTGCGCTTGAGGAACAGGTGCAGGTCGTGCTCCCAGGTGAACCCGACGCCGCCGTGCACCTGCAGCGCGGACGCCATCACGCGCTTCCCCGCGTCGGAGCACCACACCTTCGCGGTCGACGCGCTCACGGACGCGTCCGGGTCGTCCGCGCCGATGCACCACGCGGCCCAGTACGCGGTTGAGCGCATGCCCTCGACGTCGACGAGCATGTCGGCGCAGCGGTGCTTGACGGCCTGGAAGCTGCCGATCGGCCGCCCGAACTGCACGCGGTCCTTCGCGTACTCGACCGCCATGTCGAGCGCGCGTGACGCGCTGCCGAGCATCTCGGCGGAGAGGCCGGCCGCGCCGCGGTCGAGGAGCGTGTCGACGGCGTCGGCGCCACCGAGGCGTACCGCCGGCGTCCGGTCGAAGGTGAGCCATCCGAGCTCGCGCGTCTGGTCGATCGCCGGCTCCCGTGCGGGACGGTCGACGGCGTCGAGATCGACGGCGAACAGTCCGGGCACGTCGTCACCGTCGAGCGCGAACACGACCGCCAGAGACGCCGACGGCGCGTACAACGTGGGATCCGGACGCCCGCTCAGCACCCACGCGTCACCATCGCGTGCCGCACGGACGGCGTCGCGCGCCGCACTCCACGCGATGCACGCGATCGACCCGGTCGCGAGGAGATCGCCGACGCGCTCGTCGTGGCCGGCGCGGTGCAACGCGCCGAGCGCCAGCACCGTCGAGAGGAACGGCGCGGGAGCGACGTGGCGGCCGACCTCCTCGAGGAGGACGGCCGTCTCGACGGTCCCGAGCCCGAGCCCACCCGACGACTCGGGCAGCTCGAGCGCCGTCCAGCCCTGCTCGACCATCGCCGCCCACAGCTCGGCGTCGTAGCCGCCGCCCGCCTCGACGACGCCGCGCACGCGCGACGTCGGCGCGAGCCCGTCGAGCAGCTCCCGCGCCCCGTCACGCAGCGCGAGCTGATCCTCCGACAACTCGAAGTCCATGCCTACGGCTTCGCTTCCGCTCCGCTGCTTCCGTTCGCTGCGCTCACTCCATCCGCTCCGCTCGCTCCGCGTGCTCGCTGCGCTCGCGAGCCCGGGAGTCTGTCACGACTCCTGACACCGGCGTCAGGCGACCGGCGTCCGGATGCCACCGAACGTGGGTAGATTCGACCGGTATACGAATGAGGAGCTGAACCATGACTGAACCCCCCGCCGTACTCCGCCACGGCGACAACGAGATCGAGCTCCCGGTCGTGCGGGGCACCGAGGACGAGCTCGGTGTCGACATCTCCAAGCTGCGCGCGCAGACCGGTCTCGTCACCCTCGACTACGGATTCGTCAACACGGCGTCGTGCGAGTCCGCCATCACCTACATCGACGGCGACGCCGGCATCCTCCGCTACCGGGGCATCCCGATCGAGGAGATGGCCGAGCACGGGTCGTTCCTCGAGACGTCCTACCTCCTGATCTACGGGAAGCTGCCGACGCGCGAGGAGCTCGACACGTTCCGGTACGGGATCCGCAAGCACACGCTGCTGCACGAGGACGCCAAGCGGTTCTTCGACGGCTTCCCGAAGGACGCGCACCCGATGGGCATCCTGTCGTCCGTCGTCAGCGCGCTGTCGACCTTCTACCAGGACACGGAGGACCCTCACGACCCTGCGGGCGTGCAGCTGCAGATCACGCGTCTGATGGCGAAGCTCCCGACCATCGCGGCGTACTCGTACAAGAAGTCGATCGGACAGCCGTTCCTGTACCCGAACAACAAGCTCGACCTCATCGAGAACTTCCTCACGATGATGTTCGCGGTGCCGTCCGAGCCGTACGAGGTCTCGCAGAACGTCGTGCACGCGCTGAAGCTGCTGCTCATCCTGCACGCGGACCACGAGCAGAACTGCTCGACCTCGACCGTGCGTCTGGCGGGCTCCAGCGAGGCGAACCTCTACGCGTCGATCGCCGCAGGCATCAACGCGCTGTGGGGTCCGCTGCACGGCGGCGCGAACCAGGCCGTCGTCGAGATGCTGGAGAAGATCCGCGCCGACGGCGGCGACATCCAGAAGTACGTGAAGATGGCGAAGGACCCCGACAACCACTTCCGGCTGTCGGGGTTCGGTCACCGCGTCTACAAGAACTACGACCCGCGCGCGCGGATCATCAAGAACGTCGCGCACGACGTCATCGCCGAGCTCAACCGCATGGACGACCTGCTCGACCTAGCCCTGCAGCTCGAGGACGTCGCGCTCAACGACGAGTACTTCGTCGAGCGGAAGCTGTACCCGAACGTCGACTTCTACTCGGGCCTCATCTACCGGGCGATGGGCTTCCCCACACAGATGTTCCCGGTCCTGTTCGCGATCGGCCGGCTCCCCGGCTGGATCGCGCACTGGAAGGAGATGATGGAGGACCCGCGCACGAAGATCGGCCGGCCCCGCCAGATCTACGTGGGCGAGGTCGAGCAGGAGTACGTCCCGATCGACGAGCGCTGATCCCGGCCGCCGGTGGACCTCACGCCGACGGCCGGCGAGGCGGCGCTGCGCGACGAGGTGCGCGCGTGGCTGCGCGAGAACCTGCCGTGGGAGTACGGCAAGGGGCTCCCGCCCCGCTTCGACGACCTGCGCGAAGAAGTCGCGTTCGGACGCGAGTGGCAGGCGAAGCTCGCGTCCGGACGGTGGGTCGGCGTCGCGTGGCCCGAGGAGTACGGCGGACGCGGGCTCGGACCCGTCGAGCACTACCTCGTGACCGAGGAGCTCGCGCGCGCACGCGCGCCGGAGCTCGTCGGTCGCATCGGCATCAACCTCGTCGGGCCGACGTTGCTCGCGCACGGCACGCCGGAGCAGAAGGCGCGCTGGCTGCCGAGGATCCTGTCGGCCGACGAGCTGTGGTGTCAGCTCTTCAGCGAGCCCGGTGCGGGCAGCGACCTCGCGTCGTTGCGGACACGCGCGACACCCGTGGAGGGCGGCTGGGTGCTGTCGGGTCAGAAGGTGTGGACGAGCTACGCGCAGTTCGCGGACTGGGGCGTCTGCCTGGCTCGCACCGACCCGGACGCGCCGAAGCAGCAGGGCATCTCGTACCTCGTCGTCGACATGCGCTCCCCCGGCGTCGACGTGCGGCCGCTCCGCCAGATCACCGACGAGTCCGAGTTCAACGAGGTGTTCTTCGACGACGTGTTCGTGCCCCGGGAGCGTCTCGTCGGTCCCGAGCACCAAGGGTGGCGGGTCGCGAACTCGACGCTGTCGCACGAGCGCGGCAGCAACCCGCGCCAGCTCGTCATCCACGCCCAGCTGCTCGACGAGCTGCTGCGGCTCGCGGACGACTCCGGCGCGTTCGACGACCCGCGCCTCGCACCGCGGCTCGCGCAGGCGTTCGTCGAGGTGCGCCTGTTCCAGCTGCACAACTGGCGGTCGATCTCGCGCCTGTCGAAGGGACTGGATCCCGGCCCGCAGGGGAGCCTCAACAAGCTCTGGTGGAGTGAGATGAGCAAGCGGCTCCACGACACGGTGATGACCGTGCTCGGCCCGTCGGCCCCGTTGTGGCGCGGTGCGGACGCCAACCCGGGTGGCGGCGCGTGGCAACGCTCGTGGCTGTACTACCAGGCGTCGTCGATCTGGGCGGGCACGAACGAGATCCAGCGCAACGTCATCGGCGAACGCGTGCTGGGCCTCCCGCGGTAGCGCGCACGTCGGCGGTACATTGCTGACGATTCCGTCAGCTCGTGCAGGGAACGGCGCGGCGCATGCAGTTCGACACCATTCGGTACGACGTCGACGGGGCGGTCTGCACGATCACGCTCGACCGTCCGGACGTCGCGAACGCGCAGAACACGCAGATGCTCGACGAGCTCGACGCCGCGTTCGACCGCGCGGACGCCGACGACGACGTGCGCGTCGTCGTGCTCGCCGCGGAGGGAAAGCACTTCTCGGCCGGTCACGACCTCAAGCAGATCCTCGCCGGCAGCGACCCGTGGTCCGCGATGCGCGACACCGCGGAGGGCAAGCTCCGCCACGAGCAGGTCATGTACTTCGACCGGTGCGTGAAGATCCGCGACTTCCGCAAGCCGACGATCGCCGCGGTCCAGGGCGCGTGCTCCGCGGCGGGCCTCATGCTCGCGTGCATGTGCGATCTCATCGTCGCGGCCGACGACGCGCGCTTCTCGAACCCGGTCCTGCGCATGACGGGTGCCGGCGTCGAGCTCCTCGTCGAGCCGTGGGAGCTGGGTCCCCGCAAGGCCAAGGAGTTCCTGCTGTGCGCGGAGACGATCGACGCGCACGACGCCGAGCGCTACGGGCTCGTCAACAAGGTGGTGCCGCGCGCCGAGCTCGCGGCGGCGGCCCGGGAGATGGCCGACAAGGTCGCGCTCGTCCCGCCCGTGACCGCGCAGGCCGTCAAGGACTCGATCAACCGGATGCTCGACCTCCAGGGTCAACGCGAGTCGTGGCGGTACCACTTCATGGTCCACCAGTTCGTGAGCAACACCGCGACCGCCCTGAACGCGATGACCGCGCGCAAGCAGGGCGGCATGGACGCCGTGAAGGCCGAGCAACGGGGCGACCGGTGACCACCCTCACGTTCATGCGTCGCTCGTCGTTGCTGTACGACGTTCAGCGACGCATGGACGCTTCGGGAGCGCGCTGATGGCGGGGCCGCTCGAGGGGCTGCTCGTGCTCGACCTCGGGACGCGCATCGCGGCGCCGTTCTGCGCGGGCCTGCTCGGTGAGATGGGCGCGGACGTCGTCAAGATCGAGCAGCCGGGGACGGGCGACTTCATGCGCACGATTGGCCCGTTCGTCGACGGTAGCGACGCGGGCGAGCCCGAGTACTCGCTGTTCTGGGCCGTCGAGGGGCGCGGCCGCAAGAGCGTCACGATCGACCTGCGCCGCCCGCAGGGCCAGCACCTGTTCCGCCGGCTCGCGGCGACGGCGGACGTGATGGTCGAGAACTTCCGGCCCGGCACGCTCGAGAAGTGGCACATCGCACCCGGTCACCTCGACCCGCGGCTCGTCACGGTGCGCATCAGCAGCTTCGGGCAGGACGGGCCGTACGCGTCGCGCCCGGGTCTCGACCGCGTCGGCATCGGCTACGGCGGGCTCCTGCACCTCACGGGCTATCCGGACCGGCCGCCCGTGCGCGTCGGTGTGACCATCACGGACTACCTGACCGGTGTCTTCGCGGCGAACGCAGCCGTCGCGGCGCTGTACGCGCGCGACGCGCGCCGCAAGGGCACCGGCGCGGTCATCGACGCCGCGCTCTACGGCTCCGCGTTGCGCATCCTCGAGTGGACGCTCGCGGCGTACGACAAGCTCGGGGTCGTGCGGACGCGCGAGGGGAACCGGCTCGCGAACTCGGCGCCGCTCGACAACTACCCGACCGGCGACGGCAAGTACGTCTGCATCGTCGCCGGCAGCGACGCGAACTTCAGCCGGCTGTGCAAGGCGATGGACCGTCCCGACCTGCTCGACGACCCCCGCTTCACGCGGTTGGCCGACCGCGCCGCGAACGGCGACCAGATCAACGGCATCGTCAGCGCGTGGACGAGCATGCACAGCGCCGAGGAGATCGAGACCGCGTGCGTCGCGTGTGACGTCCCGGTCGCGACGGCGTACACCGCGGCGGACATGTTCCTCGACCCGCACTTCGCCGAGCGCGGCGACCTGGTCACGGTCGACGACCCGGTCGCGGGTCCCGTCCGCCAGCAGGCGCCGTTCCCGCGCTTCGTCGGCGAGCCCGTGCGCGTCCCGGCCGGCGCTCCCCGACTCGGTGAGCACACGCGCGAGGTGCTCGGCGCGACGCTCGACCTCGACGACCGCGCGCTCGACGCGCTCGAGCGCGACGGGGTCATCTGACATGACGGTCCCCGTACGGGACGGGCTGTTCACGCTCGACGACCCACCCCGGCTCCTGGCCGGCCGCTGCACCGGTTGCGGCGCGTTCCAGTTCCCGCGCGCGTCCACGTGCTCGCAGTGCTCGGACGATGCGATCGAGGAGGTCGTGCTCGACGGCCGCGGCACGTTGTGGGGCTGGACCGCGGTGAACGCGCCGCCGCCCGGGTACCTCGGCGACGTGCCGTTCGGGTTCGGAGTCGTCGAGCTGCCCGAGGGCCTGCGTGTGATCACGCGACTGAGTCACCCGGTCGACGGGTTCACGTTCGGGTTGCCGATGGCGATGCGCCTCGCGCCGCTCCACGAGACCGAGGACGGTGACACCGTCGTGACGTACGAGTTCGCGCCGTCATGACCGACACGAACCGGGTGCGCGTCGCGGTCGCGGGCATCGGCATCCATCCGTTCGGCCGCTTTCCCGACGCCTCGCTGACGGAGATGGGCGTGCGCGCCGTCAGCGACGCGCTGCGCGACGCCGGTGTCGAGCGCGGCGGTTTCCAGGCCGCATTCTGCGGAGCCGTCTACGCGGGTGTCGCCGCCGGTCACAAGGTGCTCGACGCGCTGGGGATGACCGGCATGCCGATCGTCGACGTCGAGGCCGGCTGTGCGAGCGGCGGCGCCGCGATGATGCTCGCCGCCGGTGCGATCCGTGCCGGCCAGTACGACACGGTGCTCGTGTTCGGCCTCGAGAAGATGCCGAAGGGCATCATCCGCTCGTCGTTCTTCGAGCCGTGGCGCGAGGAAGCGGGCCTCGCCGCCACGCCGGCGTACTTCGCGCTCCGCGCGCAGCGCCTGATGCGCGAGTCGGGCGTCACCAAGGAGCACCTCGCGCGCGTCGTCGTGAAGAACCGAGCGAACGGCGTCGACAACCCGGACGCGATGTTCCGCAAGGAGGTCGCGCTCGAGGACGTTCTCGCGTCGCGCGTCGTGTGCGAGCCGCTGCACCTCTGGATGCTCTGCTCGCCGAACGAGGGCGCGGCCGCGGTCGTGCTACGGCGCGCGCGGGACGGTGACGGCGTCGAGCTCGCAGCGGCGGCGTTGCGCTCGCACATCCCCGGGAGCGTGCTCGGCGAGGCGACGCCGATGAGCGGCCTCGCGTCCGACGACGTCACGCCGCCGACGACGCTGGCCGCGCGCGCCGCGTACGAGGAGTCCGGCGTCGGTCCCGCGGATCTCGACGTGGTGGAGTGCCAGGACACCGACGCCGCCCGCGAGCTCCTCTCGTACGAGGAGCTCGGGCTGTGCGAGCCGGGCGGGTCGGCCGAGCTCGTCGAGACGGGCGCGACCGAGCGCGGCGGACGGCTCCCCGTCAACGTGAGCGGGGGGCTCCTGTCCAAGGGCGAGCCCCTGGGCGCGTCGGCCCTTGGCCAGGTCGTCGAGCTCGTCCGTCAGCTGCGCGGGGACGCCGGACCGCGCCAGGTCCAGGGCGCGCGGGTCGGGCTCGCGCACACCGTCGGGCGGGGCGCCAACGCGTGCGTCGCGATCCTTCGGCGCTGACGACGTCGCGCGTTTGCACTGCCACGGGGCGCGGGTACGCGACCGGCCGTGCGTCCGGGTGCTCACGCAGCGCGTCACGGTTGCGTCTTGGCGTGTTTGGGAGCGGCGATGGGCCTGGCGGTCGGCCTCGCGACCGCACCGGCCTCGTCGGCCGCGACGCAGGCCGCATGGCAGCCTCCGTGGACCGCACGGCCCGGCCCGGGCGGGCCCGGTTGGCCGCCGTGGGGCGGACCCTGGGGCCCCGGTCCCGCGCATCCCGGCCCCGGGCCCGGGCATCGCGGCCACGATCCCGGGCCGCCCGCGACGTCCCCCGCGCCCGCGGACCCGACACCACCGCCCACCGCGCGAGCGGGTTCCCCACCGTCGACGGCCACGCCGCCGCCGGCTCCGGCGACGGTCGTGCCGCCCGCCCGGGGTCGCGCGCCCGCCGGCGCCAGCGGCCCGAGCACGGCTTCGGTGAGCACCACGTCCACGGCCTCGACGACGTCGCCGCCGTCGACCGCGGGCGTTCCTGCGGCCGCCGCACCGGCATCGGCGGGCCCGCAGCCCACGCCCCCGACCGCGGGCGCCGCGCCGGCGACACGTCCGTCCGTCGAGGTCCGCGCGGCGGCGGTCCGCCGTACGGGTGACAGGGCGGCGACCGGCTCCGGGGTCAACCGGGCCGAGCTCGAGATCCTCGCCGGCTTCGTCGCGCTGGTCGCGCTGGGCGCCTTCTTCCGTCGTCTCCGGCCTCCCATCGTCTGAGGGCCGGGCGCGCGCTACAGCCGCGGGCCCCGACGGCCGACAACACAACCCGGGTCGGTCGCCGGACGAGCATCACCTTCGCGCCGGCGGCGACGGAGCCGGGCCGTGCGCGACGCGCGGGGAGGGGTCAGGCCCGAGGGAGCCATTGCACATGGAGCACTCGACCCGCGGCGGGCCGCGGCACCCGACGCGGCTGCGCGATCGCCGCGACGCCGACGACGCCGTGTGTGTGGCCGCCGAGGACGGGCCGACGGTCCTCGTCGCGGATCGTGACGACGGCGAGCGCCGAGTCCTCGTGGAGGTCCTCGAGGCCGAAGGAATGCACACGCTCGAGGCGGCGACGCTCGCGGAGTGCCTCGCGTCGATCCAGTTGCGCGATCCCGACGCGGTCGTCATCGCGCGCGATCTCCACGACGAAGCAGCCGACGATCCCGTCACGGCCGTGCGCGCCGCGGACGACGGCGGGGCGGTGCCCATCGTGCTGCTGACCGACCTCGACGCGCCGACGATCTCCACGCGCGCCGCCGACGACATCGTCGTTCGTCCGCTCGATCCGCGCGCCGTCATCGACCGTCTGCGCGCGCGCCTCCGGCAACACTCGGCGTGGCTCTCGCACGTAGAGCGCAACCGGACGGCACACGCGCTGGTCGTCGACGCGCTGACGCGCGCACGTCCCGGTGACGACGCGGCGACCGTGGCCGCGTTCGTGTGCCGCACCGTCCGCCGCCTGCCCGACACCGGCGCGGTCGCCGTGCTCCAGGTGCTCCCCGACGATCGCCTCGGTCTGCTCGCGGGCGTCGACCGCGCGGGCGCGCCGCTCGCTCCCGACCACGTGCTCGGCCGACGGGAGTCGCGGCAGGTGCTCGATCGCACCGACTCGAGCGCGTGGGCGGGACCGCCGCCCGCGTCGATCGATCCCGACGAGTCCGGCGCGCCCGCCGTCTTCGCACCGATCCGCGCGCACGGCGACGTCGTCGGCGTCCTGGTGCTCGGGACCGCTCGCGACGCGACCCGCCGCGGTCACCTGACGAGGCTCGCGATCGGCACGCAGCTCGCAGCGGTGGCGGGGACGATCCTCGGTCCAGCACTCGCCGCGCGCGCCGAGAGGCATGCGCGCCGCGAGCTGGAGGCCGTCATCGCCGAGCGGGCCTTCCAGGCGGTGTTCCAGCCGGTCGTCGAGCTGGCCGACCGGACGGTCGTCGGGTTCGAGGCGCTGACCCGCTTCGTCGACGGCGGCGACGCCGACGCGCAGTTCGAGCGGGCGCGACGGCTCGGCCTCGGAACCGAGCTCGAGCTCGGGACGCTGCAGCTCGCCGTGGAGCGCAGCGCCCGGCTCCCGGCGGACACGTGGCTGTCGGTGAACGTCTCGCCGACGTTGCTGTGCGGGGACGGCGACGCCGTCGTGTCGTTGCTCGGACGCGTGGAGCGCCCGCTCGTCGTCGAGATCACCGAGCGCGAGCCCGTCGACGACTATGCCCGGCTCCGCGCGTCGGTGCGCGCGCTCGGGCGAGAGGTCCGCATGGCCGTCGACGACGTCGGCTCGGGCTACGCGAGCCTGCGTCACGTGCTGCACCTGCGGCCGGCGTTCGTGAAGCTCGACGCGACCTGGGTGCGGGACATCGACGCCGACGCGGCCCGTCAGGCGCTGGTCGCCGGCCTCGGGTACTTCGGCACGTACACCGGGTGCCGGCTCGTCGCCGAGGGCGTCGAGACCGAGCACGAGGCCGCCGCGCTCGCAGAGCTCGGCGTCGCACTCGCGCAGGGCAACCTGTTCGGCGCATCACGCCGCGTTTAGCAGCGGCGGCGACCGGAGGAGCCCGCAGGAGCGGCGAGCTGTACGAGCGCGACCAGCGAGCAACCTTCGGGCTCGTGTCAACGAGCCCGAAGGAACCAGCCGCGTGGGTCCCATGAGCGCAGTCGCGCGACCTCTTCGGCCGTGACGGGCGGGAGCTCGCGTACCTCGGGCGCGACCTGGAGGTCCCAGCCGCACTGCGCCTTCGCGGCCTGGACGCGCTCGTCGACGGTCCCCTCTCCCGCGGCGACCGCCGTGAGGACGAGCTCGGCACCGTCGACACCGTCGCCGCCGTCGTCGAGCTTCTCGAGGAGCGCGAGATCGGTCGCGAGCGCGCGCACGGTGCGCCCCGGCGACGTCACGTAGCCGCACTCGGGCGGCGTGCGCTGCGGCGTCAGCGTCGCGACGACGACCGACTCCGCGGCGACGCTCGCGACGTCGTTGCCGCCTCCCGACCCCACCAGGAAGGCGCCGCCCGGGATCACCGTCGAGTTGATGTTGCCGAACCGGTCGACCTGCGCGCCGCCGAGACACGCGACGGTCGTCGTCCCCGCGCCGCCCACGAGCGCGCCGAGGACCGTCGTCGCGTCGTTGAGCATCGTCGCCGACGGGAAGTTGCGGTGGTTGAGCACGAACGGGTCGGCTGGCGTCGGCACGTACCCCCACAGGCCGATCTCGGCGGTGAGCTCGACGTGCGAACCCGCGGCCCGCGCCTGCTCGACGCCGAGCCACGCGGACAGGTTGGCGACGCCGGCACCCGCGAGGACCGCGTCGGCGTCGAGCGCGAGCACCCGCGTCGCGAGCTGGCGCGCGCCGTGCACCGCGGCGAGCTCCCACCGGTTCGGCGGCGCGTCGAGATCGGGAGCGAAGCACGCCTCGTCGTCGCGCCACGAGTCGGGTTCTGCCTTGCGTCGGAGGGCGCGCACACGATCGGTCCCGAGCCGTGCGACGTACGCGTCGTGCGTCGGCACGTCGAGCACCCACTCGCGGATCCAGGCATCGAAGTCGTCGCCCCGTGACGCCGCGCGCGCGTCGACCCAGAAGTCGTAGTCCTCGCCGTAGCCGTCGACGGGCAGACCGCGGGCGAACAGGCCGCCGGGGTGCGCGCCCATCGGCACCTCGCACACCGCGAGCACACGATGTGCGGGGATCGCGACGAGCGGGGACCACTCGCGGACGGACTCGACGACACGCTCGGCGGTCACGATGACGCCGCGCTTCGCCGCGAGCGCGCCCCAGATCCCCTCGAGCAGCGGCGGGTTCACGACGACGTTGCCCTCACGGTCTGCCAGCGGCGCGTGCACCAGCGCGACATCGGGCTGCAACGGTGCGAGCACACCGACCTCGCCGAACGGCGTGGCGACGCGCGCATAGCCGTCGTTCTCCTCCATCGACGACCCGACGATCGAGCGTGTCGCGATCGCGGGCAGGCCACGCGCCGCCGCCTCGAGCCGTTGCGCGAACGCGAGGAACGACCAGTGCTCGACCTCGACCTCGCCGCTGCGGTACGCGTCCCCGAAGATCCGGTTCGGCGTGAAGTTGGGGAACGAGTCCCCCGAGTAGCCCGTGACGACGCGCCGCACCAGCCCGCCCCGGAACAGCAGCGTCCCGAGGCTCGACAGGCTGAGCATGACGAGCGTGAACCCGGCGTCGCGTCCCCACCACTGCCGGACGACCTCGTAGGTCGCGGCGGTCCACCGCGTGTGCCCGACGACGGGGTGCAGCGCGTCGCCCGCCCGGACGTGCTCGGCGACCGCGTCGCGCAACGACGCGCGCTTGTCGGCCACGCCGGGTTACGCCGAGCCGAGGACCAGGTCCGCGAGCCGCTGCCGCTGGTGCCCCTGGTAGCCGAGCATCACGTCGTTCTGCTTCGCGCGCTTGTAGAAGAAGTGGGCGTCGCAGTCCCACGTGAACCCGACTCCGCCGTGGATCTGGATGTCCTCGCCGGTGATCATCACGGCGGCCTCGCCCGCGAAGCCCTTGCACATCGCGGCCGCGTGCTCGCGCGCCGGATCGTCAACGTCGGACGTCCACGCGGCATAGTGCGTCCCGACCCGTGCGAGCTCGAGCTCGTGCAGCATGTCGACAGCCTTGTGCCGGATCGCCTGGAACGACGCGAGCGGCCGGTCGAACTGCACGCGGTCCTTCGCGTACTGGACCGCCTCCTCGAGCGACTGCTCGCACGAGCCGACGAGCTCGGCGGCGAGCGCGACCGCGGCGTCGTCGACGACACGGTGCCAGATCTCGGTGTGGTCACCCATCGGTCCGATGGGCACCGCGCGACGCTCGTGCAGCTCGAGGCGCGCGGCCTTGCGCGTCGGGTCGAGCGTGGGGACGGGCTGCGCATCGGACAGGCCGTCCAGCAGGAACGAACCGAGACCCGCCTCGGTGCGCGCGACGACGATGGCCCAGTCAGCGGTGTGGCCGTCGAGCACGAGCGGCTTCAGGCCCGTCAGCACCCAGTCCGCGCCCTTGCGACGCGCGCGCGTGCGGACGCGATCGACGGGGTCGCCGTGACCGGTCTCCTCGAGCGCGACCGTGCCGCGCAGCTCGCCCGACGCGAGCTGCGCGAGGAGGTCCGGCGCGCCGAGCCGCCCCGCCGCGAGCGTGGCGAACACGCACGACGAGAAGAACGGGCCGGGCAGCGGCAGGCGACCCATCTCCTCCAACACGACGACCATGTCGACGAGCCCGAGGCCGAGACCGCCGTGCTCCTCGGGCACGAGGAGGCCCGGCCACCCCAGCTGCGCGATCTGCGACCACCAGTCGTCGGTGAAGCCGCGGTCGTCGTCGGCCATCGCGCGCACGTAGCTGCTCGGCGACTCGGCGGCGAGGAACGACCGCACGGAATCCCGGAGCGCGTCCTGATCAGCGGAGAATTGGAAGTCCATGTCTATTGCTCCGCTCCCACTCCGCTACTTCCGCTCGCTGCGCTCACTTCATCCGCTCCGTTCGCTCCGCATGCTCACTCGACTGCACTCGCTCGCCTGAAGGTGGGCCGGAGAAACCTGACACGGACGTTAGCCCCGCGCGACGCGCGAACACTAACGTGCGTGTCAGGTTTCTCCCCGACGTTCTGTGAAGCGTGAGCTGCCGAAAATGGACGGTTTCGCTTCCAGAAGGAGCGAGTGAGGCGGTATGGATTTCAGCTACGCATCCGAGGATCTCGCGTTCCGGGACGAGCTGCGGGAGTGGCTCGACGAGCACCTCCCGAAGTTCCTCGCCGACTGGGGCGGCAACGACGATCCGGGGGGCGGGCTCACCGCGGGCATCGAGCGCACGCAGGAGCGTCGGCGCGCGTGGCAGCGAACGCTGAACGAGGGTCGCTGGGCGGCGATCAACTGGCCGAAGGAGTGGGGCGGGCGCGAGGCGACGCCCGTCCAGAACGTCATCTACTCGGAGGAGATGGCGCGCGTGCGCGCGCCCGGCATCTACAACACGAACGGCATCTGGCAGATCGGCCCGATGATCATCGCCTGGGGCACCGAGGAGCAGAAGCAGCGCTGGCTGCCGGGCATCCTCGACGCGAGCGAACACTGGTGCCAGGGGTTCAGCGAGCCCCAGGCGGGCTCCGACCTCGCGAACCTGCGGACCACCGCCGTGCGCGACGGTGACGAGTACGTCGTCAACGGTCAGAAGATCTGGATCTCCACCGCGCACCTCGCCAAGTGGGGGCTGTTCCTGCTGCGCACGGACCCCAAGGCGATCGAGGAGAAGCGCAAGCACGAGGGCATCACCGCGTTCATCGTCGACATGGAGACACCCGGCGTCGAGTGCCGCCCGATCCGCGACATCGTCGGTGACGAGATGTTCAACGAGGTGTTCTTCACCGACGCGCGCATCAGCGCCGACTGCCGGCTGGGCGAGGAGAACCAGGGCTGGCAGGTCGCGATGGGGACGCTCGGACGTGAGCGCGTCGGCACCGCAGGCCTCGCCATCAGCATGGCCGCCGATCTCCGGGCGATGATCTCCGCGGCGCGGTCGGTCAACCCGGACGCGCTGCGCGATCCGGAGATCCGCGAGCGCATCGCGCGTGCCTACACGCAGATCGAGTTCACGAAGCTGCTGAACTACCGCGCGCTGTCGAAGATCCTGAAGGGTCAGAAGAACTGGCCCGAGGTCCCGCTCGCGAAGCTGCAGTGGAGTCACCTCGCGCAGTACCTCGCGGAGCTCGCCGTCGACCTGCTCGGGCCGAGCGGTCTCCTCGCGCGGGGCGGCCCGGACGCCGTGGACGGCGGCACATGGACCCGGCTCTACAGCTTCCAGCGCTACACGTCGATCGGCGCGGGCGCGACCGAGGTGCAGAAGAACATCATCGCCGACCGTGCGTTGATGACCCGCAAGTAGCGAGCAGCGGTTCGAGCGGTTGCGCCTCGGGATCGTCACGCCCGTCCTCACGATGCTGCCGCGCGCGCACGCGCGCTGGGAGGAGACGGCCGGGATCGCCGAGGTCGAGCGCGTCGTGGTCGAGGCGGAGCGACTCGGGTACCACCACGTCACGTGCAGCGAGCACGTCGCGATCCCCCGCGACGTCGCCGAGGTGCGCGGCGCGCGCTACTGGGATCCGCTCGCGACGTTCGGGTACCTCGCCGCGAAGACGTCGACGATCCACCTCGCGACGCACGTGCTGGTGCTCGGGTACCACCACCCGCTCGCGATCGCCAAGCGCTACGGCACGCTCGAGCGCGTCTGCGCGGGCCGGCTGATCCTCGGTGTCGGCGTCGGGTCGCTCGCTGAGGAGTTCGCGCTGCTCGGCGCGCCCTTCGACGACCGCGGCGCCCGTGCCGACGACGCAATGCGCGCGCTGCGGATGTCGCTGCGCGAGAGCGAGCCGGAGTACCACGGTGCGTACTACGACTACGACGGGTTCGTCGTCGACCCGTGCGCGGTGCAGCCCGTCCCGCTGTGGGTCGGCGGGCGGACAGCACGGTCGTTGCGTCGTGCCGTCGAGCTCGGCGACGGCTGGGCCCCGTTCGGGCTCGGGACCGACGTGCTCGCCACGATGCTGGCTCGGACGCGCGACACCGAGGCATGGTCGGCGCGCGAGGCCCCGATCGAGGTGGTGCTCCAGAACGAGCGGCCGCTCGACCCGCTCGCCGAGCCCGACGTCGTGCGCGAGCGCGTCGCCCGCATGCGCGACGTGGGCGCGACGATCCTGAACTGCCGCTTCGTGCACCACTCCGTCGTGCACTATCTCGAGCAGCTCGCCGCGATGGCCGACGTCGCCGCGGACGTCTGAACCGTCGGTGACCTACCCCAGATACTCCAAGGTCTCCTCGCGCGTCGCGGTGCCGTCGTGCACGAGGACGCCGTCGCGCAGCACGACGACGCGCTCGACACGGTCGAGGAACGAGAACTGGTGTGTCGCGACGAGCACGGCCGCTCCGGCCGCCGCCGCGTTCACGAGCAGCTCGACGCACGTGTCCTGACCTTCCGGGTCCAGGCCGACGAACGGCTCGTCGACGAGCAGCACCTCGAACGGCCGGACGAGGCCGATCGCGAGCGAGGTGCGTTGCCGCAGCCCGCGGCTGAAGCGTGACGGGAGCTCGTCGGCACGCTCCGCGATCCCGAGCCGTTCGAGCAGCGCGTCCGCGTGCGCGGGCGCGCCCGTGAGCCCGTGCAGCCGCGCGACGTACTCGAGGTGCTCGGCGACGCTGAGGTCGTCGTAGAGGACGGGTTGGTCCGGCACGAACGACACCGCGGCGCGCGCCGCGAGCGAACCGGCCGGCTCGCCGCACACGTCGAGGTCGCCCTCGGTGGGGTCGAGCAGCCCGCTCGCGAGCCGGAGGAACGTCGACTTGCCGGAGCCGTTGTGCCCGACGAGCGCGACCAGCTCGCCGGCGCCGACGACGAGATCGAGGTCGTGCAGCGCGACGACGTCGCCGTAGTGCTTCGCGACGCCGTACGCGCCGATCGCCGGAACCTCGGGGACCTCGCTCACGCCCGCCTCGTCGCCCAGATCGACGCGAACGCGCCCGCGCCCGCCGCGAGCACCAGTGCGCCGACCGCGGCGCCTGCCGCCGCCCCGACCGTGCTGCCACCGTGTTGCATCGCCTGGCGCGCGGCGAGGACGGGTGCGATGCCTGCGATCGCGATCGCCGGGGGTGTGGCCGTACGGAGCACGAGCCCGATGCTCGCGAACTCGGGGAACGAGATGTCGAGGGCGCCGGGTGCTCGCGCGCCGAGCACGACCGCGACTGCGGCACCGCAGGCGGCCGCGGCCGCCGCGGGAACGACCATGAGGAGCGCGACCGCGAGCGCGTCGAGCGAACGGACGAGCGCGAACGCGACGGCTGCGCCGACCACCGTCCCGAGCACGAGGAGGCAGATGGCAACCGCGAGATGGCGCACCAGCAGCGTGCCGCGCGTGACGGGGACGCGCGCGCCGAGGTCGGGATGGTCGCTCTCCTGCGCGAGCGCCTCGGTCGCGTCCAGGCCCGCGAGGAACAGCGCACCCCCGGCGACGACGATCGACGGCGCCGTACCGGCTGCCGCGCCCGCGCCCGCCGCGCCCGCGACGGCACCGAGGACGAAGAAGCGAGCGACGCGGCCGGCGGGCCAGCGCAGCGCGCCCTGCCACCCGCGCCGCCAGCACGCGTGACCAGGTTCGGTGCGCGCCCGCACACGCAGCCACGGGCGCCGGCGCGGCTGCTCCTGCGCGAGCTGCCGGTGCAGGACGATCACCGTGCGGACGTCCTGCACGGTCGCCGCGAACCGCAGCTGGCCGACGAGGCTCGCGCGCCGCTCGGCCGACTCGATCGACAGCCCGCCGATGACGAGCATCCCCGTGACCGGAACGGCGAGCGCCACGGCGATCCCGACGACGGCGACCGCGTCGAACCGCATCGGCCACAGCGCGAACGACCCGAGCAGGCTGGCTGGCGACGTCGTCGTGCCCACCACGACGTCCACGGCCGTCCACGCGACGAGCGCGATCCCGGCACCGGTCGCGACTGCGGCCGTCACGCGACAACCCGACGCGAGCAACGCCGAGCCCCACACCGCGCCCGCGACGAGCGCGCCGAACACGATCCCGACGATCACCCAGACGGCGAGCGCGCCCGTCAACCGGGGCGCGGCGAGCGCACCTGCGATGCCGCCGGCGGCGGGGCCGACGAGCATCACACCGCGAAGCTGCCGCCACGCCTCGCCGCGCAGCACGGTGCCGCGGTCGACGGGCGCCAGCAGCACGTGCGACACGTCGGCGCCTTCCAGCGCGAGTGGCCCGCCGCGGCTCCCGCTGCGCAGGCCCAGCGCCACTGCAGCCGCGACCGCGAGACCGACCCAGGCCTCGCCGTGCGCGCGGACGGAGTGGAGCGTGCGTGCGTCGACGCGCGCGCCGCCGGCCGCGATGACGAGCCCCGCGATCGCCGCACCGACGACGGCCGCGGTGATGTACGCCTTGTAGAGCGCGTCGACCCAGTCGATCTGTGCGACCCGTCGCCGGCGCCGCGCCCGTCGCAACGCTGTCAGCGAGCGATGTGTCGCGGCACGAGATGTCTGCACGCCGGCGAGCGTACCGGCCCCCGAAGATGCGGCACTCACGTACGCCTTCCGTACGTCAGTGCCGCATCTCTCACGACAGGCGTTCGATGACCGTGGCGTTGGCCTGCCCGCCGCCCTCGCACATCGTCTGGAAGCCGTAACGGCCGCCGGTCGACTCCAGGTGGTTCAGCAACGTCGTCATCAGACGGATGCCACTCGCGCCGAGCGGGTGGCCGATCGCGATCGCGCCGCCGCGCGGGTTGAGCTTCGCGGGATCGGGCGCGAACTCGCGCGCCCACATGAGCGTGATCGCGGCGAACGCCTCGTTGCACTCGATCGCGTCGAAGTCCTCGATCTTCATGCCGCTCCGCTCGAGCAGCTTGCGCGTCACCGGGTTCGGTGCCGAGAGGACGAGCACGGGGTCGTCCGCGAGCACGGCGAAGTGCACGAACCGCGCCCTGATCGGGAGGCCGAGTCGCTCGGCGGTCGCGCGGTCGGCGATGAGCATTGCCGACGCGCCGTCGTTCATCTGCGACGCGTTGCCCGCCGTGATGTCCGGCGCGATCGACGGGTCCCACGTCGCCGCGCTCGGCAGCGCGGCGAGCTTCTCCATCGTGGTGTCACGCCGGATCCCCTCGTCGGACGACAGGACGTCGCCGGTGAGCTCGCCCTGCTCGTCCTTCACGGGGATCGGGAGGATCTCCTTCGCGAAGTGGCCGCTGTCGGTCGACGCGGCGGCGCGCTGGTGGCTCTGCAGCGACCACGCGTCCATCTCCTCGCGGGTGATCCCCCACTTCTCCGCCAGGATCTGCGACACCTCGAACTGCGTGAGCAGCTTGTTGTCGCACGCGGCGAGGAACGACGGGCTGAACGGGCCCGTCCCGCCCTTCGAGTTCGACGCCATCGGCGCGCGCGTCATCGACTCCACACCGCACGCGATCGCGAGGTCGTACGCGCCGGCCATGACACCCTGCGCGACGAAGTGGACGGCCTGCTGCGACGAGCCGCACTGCCGGTCGACGGACGTCGCCGGCACGTGCCACGGCAGCCCGGCCGCGATCCACGCGTTGCGCGTGACGTTCGTGCCCTGCTCACCGGACTGCGTGACGCAACCGCCGACGACGTCGTCGATCGTCGCGGGGTCGACGTCGTTGCGCTCGAGCAGCGTCTTCAGCGTGAAGCCGAGCAGGTCGGTCGGGTGCCAGCCCGCGAGCGCGCCCTTGCGCTTCCCGATCGCGCTGCGAACGGTGTCGACGATGACGGCTTCGCGGACCTGCATGGTTGGCCTCCCCGTGCGCTACCTGACATCGTAGTCAGGTATCTGTGCGGGTCCCGGAGGGCGCGGGAGGACGACCGCGGGAGGACGACATGGCCGACGTACCCGAGCACGATCACGTCATCGACACCGGCAAGAGCAAGCTCACGCTCGAGGAGCTCGGCGCCGTGCAGCCCGGCATGGCGCGCGTGATGCCGGAGATCGGCGTGCGGATCTGGAAGTGCTATTACGCGGGCAAGGCGCACAACAAGCCGCTCGCGCGCTTCCAGCTGAAGGAGGCCGTGAACCTCATGGAGATGGGCGTGCTCCTCCGTCCGAAGTACACGGACAACATGTACAAGTTCATCGAGGAGCAGGTCGAGAAGGTCAAGCAGAGCATCGAGAACGAGGACTGGGACGGGTTCGAGTCCGCGTTCCACGAGATGGTCGACGGCGCGAACGGCTATCACGAGCTCTACGACAAGCCATTCCTCCGCTGGAAGATCCCGGAGTACCCGCCGCCCGATCTCGACATGACGCCGCGCCAGTGACGACGCGGCGCTGAACGCGTCACGCCGACGCCGGCTCGCGCTTGGGTGGACGCCAGAAGACCGCGAGCAGCGCGAGCGCGCCGCCGATGCCCGCGGCCGCCGTCACGACGAAGCCCGTCCAGCCGGTGAGCTCGATACCGGCCGCGTGGTCGACGGACCACTGACCCGCGCCGAGCGCGCCGATCGCGAGCCCGCACACGCAGAGCGTCATCACGTACTCGAACCCCTCGCCCGGCCGGAAGATGAAGAAGCCGTTGCGCAGGTGGTTGATGATCCACGCGACGAGCATCACGCCGACGACGCCCGCGGCAGCGACCGGCGTGATGAGACCGACGACGAGCAGCGCGCCCGCACCGAGCTCGACGAGGCTCGCCATCCACGCGTGCATCCATCCCGGCCGCATGCCGAGGCTCTCGAACCACCGGCCCGTGCCCGCGATCTTCCCGCCCCGGAACACGTGGTTGTAGCCGTGCGCCAGCATCACGATCCCCACCACGACGCGCAGCAGCAGCAGCCCGAGGTTCCAATGATTCGCGTCCACCGGTCCCCTTTCGAGAGCTTGGCCCGGCGACGCTAGCGCGCCGCGCGCGTCACACCGAGTGACGCCGCGCGTGCACCGTGGAGCCGGCGCGACCAGCCCGTTTGCGCGTGACCGAGCCCTGGGTAGCTGCGCGATGCCACGGCGGGCAACGCGGCCCTCGGACGCTCTGGCGACGCCCGACCTCGCCCCACCGGAGGTGATCACGCTCGATCGAGAAGGGGGCCTGACGATGATGCGCAGAGACGACGACTACGGGATCACGGTGACACGTACGCCACCGTTCCGGCGGCGGCGCTACCGCGACGACCGCTCCCGAGACGAGATGCCCGAACCGCAGGAGCGTCCCGGGGCGGGACGCGACGGGCACGCCGCCTGGGAGAGCCGGACGCGCGTCGTCCTCACCCCGATCGCGGCGCCGTCGATCCTCGGGCTGTTCGGGTTCATGGGCGCGACGCTGATGGTCGCGGCGAACATGGCCGGTTGGTACGGCACGAGCACGACGTCACCGCTGTTCCTGTTCCCGTTCGCGCTCACGTTCGGCGGCATCGCGCAGCTCCTCGCCGCGATGTGGTCCTACAAGGCACGCGACGGCCTGGCGACGGCCGTGCACGGGACGTGGGGATCGTTCTGGATCGGATACGGGATCCTGTACGCGTTCGGTGCGGCCGGTGCCTTCGCGATACCGGCGAACAAGTTCCCCGAGCTGGGCTTCTGGTTCATCGTCCTCGCGTCGATCACGTGGGTCGCGGCCGCCGCAGCAGCGTTCGAGAACCTCGGCTTGTTCTCGGTCCTGCTGACGCTCGCGGCCGGCTCGACGCTCGCCGCGATCGGCCTGATGACCGGGACGCTCGGCGTGACGCGCGCCGCGGGTTGGGTGCTCGCGTTCTCCGCGTTCTTCGCGTGGTACACCGCCAGCGCCATGATGCTCGAGGGGATGTTCCGCCGGGTCGTGCTGCCGCTCGGCAAGTGGAAGGTCGCGGCGAACGTGCCCGGCCACACGATGCTCGACCCGATCGAGTACCCGGACGGGATGCCGGGCGTCCGCGCCGGCCAGTAGCACACTCGACCGCGTACACGCCCGCGACGCGAACCGCCGGATGGCGCCAGCCGTCCGGCGGTCGTCGCGCGACGTCGGGCTTGTCGGCCGGCGCCGGGGCGCCGCTCTGGGGGGAAGAGTCGACGGGGTTACGTCTGGCACCCCGACGCGACGGCCGTTGTCGCTTCATCGGCCGGCCGCACGCGGTGTTGAGGCAAACGACCGTGGTCGACCGCCGGTCGGCGACGGCAGTACCCTGACGCCGACGTCAGCATCGTGCGATCCGGGGGAAACGGCATGCGCACCGAAGACCTCGTCCTGGTCAGCGTCGACGACCACGTCGTCGAGCCGCCCGACCTGTTCCGCAACCACCTGCCCGAGAAGTGGCAGGAGTTCGCGCCGAAGAACGTCCACGACGACGAGCGCGACATCGACGTGTGGGTCTACGAGGGCAACGTGATCCCGAACATCGGGTTGAACGCGGTCGCGGGCCGTCCGCCCGAGGAGTACGACATCGAGCCGACGAACTACGGGATGATGCGCGCGGGTTGCTACGACATCCACGAGCGCGTCAAGGACATGAACCGCAACGGCGTCCTCGGCTCCATGTGCTTCCCGAGCTTCGTGCAGTTCTGCGGTCAGCTGTTCAGCAAGTCCAAGGACCCCGACATGGCCTTGAACCTGCTGCGCGCGTACAACGACTGGCACATCGACGAGTGGTGCGGCTCGTACCCGGGCCGGTTCATCCCGCTGTCGATCCCACCCATCTGGGACCCGCAGCTCATGGCCGACGAGGTGCGCCGCGTCGCGAAGAAGGGCTGTCACGCGGTCACGTTCTCCGAGAACCCGCACAAGCTCGGCTGGCCCCACATCTTCGGCGACCACTGGGACCCGTTCTTCGCCGCGTGCGAGGAGGAGGGGACGATCATCTGCCTGCACATCGGGTCGAGCTCGACCATGCTCGAGCTCGCCGAGGGCGCGCCGATCGACATCATGATCACGCTCACGCCGCTCAACACGATGCAGGCGGCGACGGACCTGCTCTGGTCGCAGGTGCTGCGCAAGTTCCCGAACCTGCAGTTCGCGCTGTCCGAGGGCGGGACCGGGTGGATCCCCTACTGGTTGGAGCGGATCGACTACGTGTACCAGCAACACCGGTTCTGGACGCACCAGGACTTCGGCGACAAGCTCCCCAGCCAGGTCGCGCGCGAGCACCTGACGTTCTGCTACATCAGCGATCGGACGGGCGTCGAGAACCGTCACGCGATCGGTGTCGACAACATCACGTGGGAGTGCGACTACCCGCACTCCGACTCGAGCTGGCCGCACTCCCCCGAGTCGCTCACGAAGCAGCTCGCAGGGATTCCGGACGACGAGGTCGCGAAGATGACGCACGAGAACGCGATGCGCATCTTCCGCTACGACCCGTTCGCCCACCGCACGAAGGAGTCGTGCACCGTCGGCGCGCTCCGCGCCGAGGTCGACTGACCCGACGCGTCGCGCTCACCCGACCCGGCGCCGGTGGCGGATGCCGGGCACGAGCCCTGCGCCCGCGAGCACGCGCACGGCGCGTTGCTCGTCGGCGTCGATGACGAGGGCGTCGCCTCGCCGCCGTCCGACGACGAACGTGACCACGCACTCGTCGCACGCGGCGGTGCCCTCCATGACGCACTCGTCGCACGAGATCCGGATCGTCCGCGGGGAAGTGGGTTCGCTCATGTCGTCACCCTCCCACGCGGGTATGACACTGACGGCGCCGACGTCTCCGGAGAGGAGGTGCCGATGACGGCTGTGGACGAGGCCGCCCGCCACGAGGCGGTCCAGCGCTACCGGATCCTCGACACGCCGCCCGACGGCGCTTTCGACCGGATCGTGCGGCTCGCGTCGCGGCTGCTCGACGTCCCGATCGCGATCGTCAGCATCGTCGACGAGGACCGCATCTGGTTCGAGGGCAAGCACGGCGTCGACGTGGCGGAGATCCCCCGCTCGCCGCGATGCTGCGCCCGGGCGACACGATGCTCCTCTTCACCGACTGGCTGAGCGAGCTGCGCACCGCGACCGGCGAGGTGCTCGGCCTCGACGGCGTCGACGAGATCCTGGCCGAGCACGCGGCGCTGGATCCCGAGCATCTCCTCGACGACCTCGTGAAGACAGCACGCGGACCGCGGGCCACGCGCGCGACGACCTCGCCCCTGCTCGCGCTGCGGGCGACCGGCGACGGGTAGCGCGCGTCAGCCGCGGAGGACGTGGAGCAGCGCGGGCGCGCCGACGACACGCGCGCCTTGCGCCTCCGCGTGGTCACGCACCCAGCGGTCGGACGACACGGCGAGGACGGGTGCAGCCCGACGCACGAACGAGGCCACCTGCCGCACGACGACGGGATCGGCGTCCTCGCCGGGCTCGGAGAACACCACGCGGACACCCGTGCGGCGCGGCGCGGGGACGCTCCCGACGTCGGCACCGTCGAACACGCACACGACACCGCAGCGCGTCCGCATCTGGAGCTCGGTCAGCCCCGCGAGCAGCCGTTCACGCTGCAGGTCCGGTGCGGCGTCGGGCCATCCCTGCATCGAGACGTTGTAACCGTCGACCACCATCACCACGCCGGGGACGCGCAGCATCGCGGCCACGCCGTCGGGCGAGTCGGCGACGAGACCCTTCGGCACGGGCGGCGGCGAGGGACGGGTGCGCCCGCCGTCGCGTCCGCGGCCGCCGCGCGTCGTGTCCGCGGGCGATGCCGCGTCCCCCGCAGCCGGCGCGGTCCTCGTGCCGCGGCCCGCGTCGTGATGTCGCGTCGCGATGACGCTGAGGCCGTCGGCGACGCGACGCGCGAGCTCGGCGGCGTCCTCGAGTGCCTGCAGCTCCGCGGGACCGAGCACCCCGGGCTCGCGCGAGCTGCGCTCGGCGAGATCGGCCAGCTCGCCCTCGAGCCGCGCGACCTCTTCGTGCGCGGCGCGCGCGTCGGCATCCGCGGCGCGCACGCGTGCAACCTCGCGCCGGTAGCGCGCCTCGGCCGCTTCGGTCGCCTCGCGGGCCTCGCCGAGCTCGCGCTCGAGCGTCTCCGCGCGACGACGGGCGACGTCGGTGTGGCGCTGTGCCTCCTCCTCGCGCGCGCGCCGCGAGCGACGCTCGTCGCGCAGCTCACGTTCGAGACGGGCGACGTTGGCCTCGGACTCGGAGCGCGCCGTGTCGGCACGGCGACGGGCCTCCTCGAGCGTGGCGACCTGGGACCGCAACGCCTTCACGTCGTCCTCGGACGCCTGCTCGCGACGACGGCGCTCGTAGGTGGCGACGGCGACGCCCAGACCGAACGTCCACCCGTCCGGGCGCGCGGCGTACAGCGCGGACGCGAGCAACGGCAGGTCGTCACGCTCGGCCGCGCTGTCGACGAGAGCGACGGCGTCGCTCGCGCTCCACCGACCGAGCACGTCCTCGACCTCGCCCCGGTCGAGGAACCGCTCGACCATCTCCTTGCGGAACCCCTCCTCGCTCTCGACCGCGCGCAGCAGCTGCTGGCGTGCCGCGCCGCGTGACAACCCGCGGCGGTCGAAGCCGGTGAGCGGCCGCAGCGACAGCGGGACGTCACCGGGCTCGAGCGCGCGCAGGTGGTCCGCGGCCGTGTCGAGCAGCGGTGCGAGCAGTGCCTCCGGGACGGGCGGGACGCCCGCGTCGCTCATGGCAGTGCCGCCCGGACGTCTTCCGGGGAGCAGCCCGTAGACTGAGCGGCGACCGGCGACGACGCCGGCGCGGGAGGCTTCCGATGCAGGCTCGTCACGAAGAGCTCACGCTCGAGACACGAGGCGACGGCGACGTCGTCGACGTCACGGGCGACGCGCAGAAGGTCGTCGACAACTCCGGCCTGCGCGACGGGCTGTGCACGGTGTTCGTGGCCCACTCGACCTGCGGCATCACGACCATCGAGTACGAGCCGGGCTGCAACGCCGACCTCAACGGGGTCCTCGAGCGGGTGGCGCCCCAGCACGGCCGGTGGGAGCACAACGAGCGGAACGCCGACACCAACGGTCACAGCCACGCCCGCGCCGCGTTGATCGGCCCGTCCGTCACCGTGCCCTTCATGTCCGGCGAGCTCGTGCTCGGGGTGTGGCAGAAGGTCGTCTGCATCGACTTCGACGACCGGCCCCGCAGCCGGAAGCTCGTCGTCCAGCTGCTCGGCGAGTAGCGGGAGCCGGGTCACGCCCGGCCGTCCGCCGCGGCGGACGACGCCTCGTCCGCGGCCACGACGGTCTCGATCGCGCCGCCGCTCGCACCGCACCACCGGCACGTGACCTGCTCGATCTGCTCGTCGAGCAGCTCGCCGTCCTCGACGTTCAGCTCACCACCGACGCTGAAGTGGTGGAACTCGCGCGTACGGCGCGTGGCGACGACGTCGAAGCGGGTCAGGTTCCCACAGGCGCTGCACCGGTAGCGCGTCCCAGGCACGCCCGGAATCGTAGTGGGCCGCCCCATCCGCGGGATGCGAACGCATGTTCGATACGGTCGCGATCGTGGGTCAGCGAACGTTCGACGACCTCGGCATCCCGTTGCACGACGTGACCTTCGTGGTCGTCGACCTGGAGACGACGGGCGCGTCACCGGCCGAGTGCGCGATCACCGAGGTCGGCGCGGTGAAGTACCGCGGCGGCGAGTGCCTCGCGACCTTCCAGACGCTCGTGAACCCGGGCGTCCCCATCCCGCCGTTCGTCACGATGCTCACCGGCCTGACGGACGCGCTCGTCATGCCGGCGCCGCCGATCGACGCGGTGCTGCCCGCGCTGCTGGAGTTCGTCGGGCCCAAC
>Ga0070741_10002090_pt1 | contig 55687 bp, 58 predicted proteins | sample Coa_R1_4_FD_66440 | JGI IMG/M metagenome (GOLD analysis project Ga0070741, IMG submission 66440) | Surface soil microbial communities from Centralia Pennsylvania, which are recovering from an underground coalmine fire - Coalmine... | ecosystem: Environmental > Terrestrial > Soil > Unclassified ... | reverse complement strand
AGACCGGGCTCAAGGAGATGCTCCAGAACATCCTCCCGAAGCGGACGAAGAAGACACGCGTCCGCGTCCCCGAGGCGCTCGAGATCCTCGTGCAGGAGGAGGCCGCGCGACTGATCGACCAGGAGGCGGTCACCAAGGAGGCGATCCGGCGCGTCGAGCAGTCGGGGATCGTCTTCGTCGACGAGATCGACAAGATCGCGGGTCGCGAGGGTCTCCACGGCCCCGACGTCTCGCGCGAGGGCGTGCAGCGCGACCTCCTGCCGATCGTCGAGGGGTCGACCGTCACGACCAAGCACGGTCCGGTGCGCACGGATCACATCCTGTTCATCGCGTCGGGGGCGTTCCACATCTCCAAGCCGTCGGATCTGATCCCGGAGTTCCAGGGACGCTTCCCGATCCGGGTCGAGCTCGAGGCACTCGGGCAGCAGGACTTCATCCGCATCCTGACCGAGCCGGAGAACGCCCTCATCCGGCAGTACACGGCGCTCCTCGACACGGAGCGCGTGCGACTTTCGTTCACCGAGGACGCGATCGCGGAGATCGCGCGGATCGCCGCGGAGGTGAACGAGCGGATGGAGAACATCGGCGCCCGGCGTCTCCACACCGTCATGGAGCGTCTCCTCGATCAGATCTCGTTCGACGCGCCCGAGATGGCGGGGCGGGAGGTCACGATCGACGCCGCATACGTGCGCGAGCGCCTCCAGGCGATCCTGCAAGATCAGGACCTCTCCCGGTACATTCTGTAGCGCACGCACGCCGGATACCCCGGATTTCGGGGCTGGGAACGGCCGCCTTTTATTGTTGACGTCGCGTTCCGCGGCGCGGTACTGATCGCGCCCGTCCGGGTGCTCGTCGCCCGGACGATCGAGTCACACAGGGGGAGAGAGATCATGAGACACGCGCGGGTCGCAGTCCTCGGGATCACGTTCGGCTGGGTCGTCGCGGGGTTCCTCGCCGGCACTCCGGCGCTCGCCGCACGGTGCGGCAGTCAGAACCCGCCGCGTTGCGGGCCGGACGACCAGACCGATCCTCCGACGCAGCCCGGCGGGACCGGTGGCTGCACGGACGCGAGCATGGTCGGCCTGCCGCTCTACAACCGCACTCAGTCCTGCCGCCCCGGGGACACGATGGTCATCTACGACATCGGTGGCCCGTTCCCGAACAACGGCCTCCCGGCCGACGAGGCGGCGGTCGGCGGCAAGACCGCATTCATGACGGTCCGCGCCGGCGACAACTCCCCGTGCGCGCACATGGTCGACACCATCGATCCGAAGGTCTGTCCGGATCCGCAGCTGTGCCCGGACCCGATGTCTCCGCAGCCCGAGGGCGCGATCAAGGTCCCGCTGCACGGCTTCATCGTCGGCTGCTGGAGCCCGCCGGATGGCAACGGCTGCCGCGACCTCGCGATGTACACCAAGTCGGTCTGCCTGCACGTCGACCATCAGCTGCTCGGCCCCGGCTGCCAGCAGGCGGACGGCGTCGACTGCCCGAACGTGTCGGTCGAGCAGATCGCGATGGACGTCCCCGGAAGCAAGGCGCGCCGGATGTGCCCGCCGCGCGATTCGGCCACCTCCTGCCGCGCGCTCCGTGGCAAGGACGAGGGGATGAAGGTCTGGTTCGGCGCGCTCTGCGCGACCAACAACTGCGACAACCCTGGGACCGCCCCCGAGGTCGGCGACAAGACCTGCGACGTGCAGTGGGGCGCGACCAAGCCCGGCTACAACAAGGCGCCGGGTCACGGCATCAACCAGCCCGGCTGGTACGACTGGAAGACCGGATCGTTCAAGCTCGATCAGTCGCGTGGCAAGCCGACGTGCGGCGAGCTCGGCATTTGTCTCGGTGAGCGCACGGGGAAGGACTGGGACATGAGCATCGTCGCGACGCCACGTTCCGGCCAGGCGGTTCCCTGCCTCGGTGACCCGGCCTGCGACGCGCCCGGGTGCTTCACCCAGTGACGACCCGCGACCCGAGACAAACGTAACGCCAGCGCTAGGCGGAACACTCTCGCCTCCGTCCCGCGACCCAAGAAGCCTTGGGTCGCGTTTCTAGTCGAAGAGCGTCCGTTCCGAGGCGAGCAGGTCGGCTACGCGCGCGGCAACGCGGACACGTTGCTCGTCGCGCGACGTGTCCGGCGCGGGCGTCTCGCACTCGAGCTCGAGAACGATCTCGTCCGCCTCGGCGAGGCGCGCACCCATCGCCGAGATCTCGGCGACGTTCGAGCGGTGGTGCGACATGATGCCGCCCACCACGTCGTCGTCGAGGCCCCACTGCTCCGCGAGACACGCGCCGACGGCGGCGTGGGTGACGCCAAAGAGATCGGCTTCCATCGCCTCGTCGTCGTCGGTCAGCCCCGCGAACACCCGGGGCGCGGACAGGTGGAAGACGAGCTTGCCCACGTCGTGCAGGAGCCCGGCGATGAAGTCCGACCCGCCGCGCTGTCCGCCGGCGAGCACGGCGAGCTCATCGGCCGCGAGCGCGGTCGCAAGCGCGTGCTCCCAGAGGCTCTGCGCGACCTTGTCGTTGGGGCGGTAGGCCGTGCGTGCGGACGCGACGACGAGGATCCGCCGCAGGACGTCGAACCCGACCGTCGTGATCGCCTCCTGGAGCGTGCGCGGCGGCTGGAGCCGCGTGTACACCGCCGACCGCGACACCCGAAGGACCCGCGCCGCGATCGCGGCATCGGTCGCGACGAGGCGCGCGAGGTCGTCCGCCTTGGCGTTCGGATCCCGGACCAGCACCGTCGCGCGGGCCGCCACCGCCGGGAGCGGAGGCAGATCGCAGTGCTCGGAGACATGAGCGAAAAGCGCCCGCATGGCTTCGCGGGTCGGCATCTCGGCACCGGTAGGCGTCCGCAGGGCGGTGGTCGAGGAAGGCATGCGCGGTGCGGAAAGCAACCGGCGTGCCGGTTTGCGATTGACGTGACGTCCGCCGGACCTGAGCTTATCGAACCGCACATCGGGCGCCGGGCCGTCGGGCGGCAAAAGTCCGTCGCGCCGTCATCTTCATGTGTATGGGGCGGGCCCGTCCGTGCCGACGGCTTGCGTCGACGTCGTCGCGGCGCCACAAGGCGTCCGCGATGATCTCGCGGGGCCTCGTCCTCGTCGGGACGGTTGCGGCCGCGGCCTACGTGGCCGTCGTCGTTCACTGGTACCGCGGCTCGCCGCTCGACCGGATCGAGCTGGTCTTCGCGCTGAAGCTCCTGCTCGTCCTCGTGATCGCGCTCCACTTCCTCTGGACCGACGGACGACGGCTCACCCGTGCGCTCGCGACGCTCCGCGCGCTCTGCGAGCGACGCCCCGCCCTCTGCGTCGCGACGCTGATCGCGGTCGGCATCGCGGCGTCGTTCGCGACCACGCCGCAGATCGCGTTCGGCGAAGGTGCGCTCGGTGTCGGCTACGGCCACGACGGCGCGATCTATGGCACGATGACGGAGCACTTCGCGTGGTTCAAGAATCCCGGGATGGCGCGCTTCGGGTATCGCTTCTTCGCCCCCATGCTCGTCCACTACTCGGGGCTCGACACCTTCACGGGTTATCGCCTCCTCGACCTCGTGAGCGGTGCGCTCGCGACCGTGCTCATGTACCGGATCGCGCGCGACCTCGCGCTGGCGCCGGCCGCCGCGGTGCTCGGCGCGGCGTTGTTCCTCGTGCTCAAGTTCGGGCTCAAGTTCTTCGTCTACTACCCGGTCCTGACCGACGCGCTCGGCCTCCTGCTGCTCATGGCGATCATCTGGGCGACGCTCGAGGGCCGGCCCGTGGTCTATCTGCTCGCGATGGCCGCCGCGGTCGGGACGCGCGAGAACCTGATCGTCTTGACGGTTTTCAACGCGCTCTACACCCTCCGGACGGCGAAGGGATCGCGACGATTCCTGGACGCCGCGCTGCTCCAGATCCCCGCGCTCGCCGTCTTCGCGCTCAGCCGGCGTTACCCGGTCTTTCCTCCGTTTCGCTACCCCGGAAGCGCCTTCGACATCGCCCGCCGCGGTGTGGAGGACTTCGTCTCGAATCCCACCATGCAGTGGATGTTCATCCTGTCCTACGTGAACGCGCTCGGGATCTTCGCGATCCTCCCGCTGCTCTTTTGGCGGCGGTTTACGCTCTTCCTCCGGGAGCGCTATGAGTGGGCGTACTATGTGGTCGTCAGCGTGGCGCTCTCGACCGCGGGGGGCGTCGACTTCGACCGCTACGCCGTCCCGCTCGCGCCGATCGCGATCCTCGGGATGCTCGCGCTCACCGTCCCCGCCGACGGCCGCATCCCGCGCCTCTGGCTCTACTGGCTCGCCGTACACGTCGTCTCGATGGAGTTCATCTTTCCCTGGTTCCCGGAGGAGGGCTTCTACATGTCGCGCTGCGCCGCGCACGCAAAGGGACTGGCGCTGACGTACATCGCCGACTTCAGCTGGGTGCTCGCCGCCGTGACGTTCGCGCTCGCGCTGCACGATCGTGCGAGCGAGGCGGCGACGTGAGAGCGATCGCGGCGACGGTCCTCCTCGTCTGCGTCGCCGGCGCGATCGCGGCCGAGGAGGTCGGCCCGCCGGCACCCGCGGGCGGCAGCCTCGAGGTTCCCGAGCGCGTCCACGACGCCGGCAAGGTCGATCGCGGCACGGCGGTCAAGCACACCTTCCTGCTGAAGAACGTCGGCACCGCCGAGCTCGCGATCGACGCGAAGCCCGGCTGAGGCTGCACGCTGACCGAGTTCGACAAGGTCATCCCCCCCGGTGGGGTGGGAAAAGTCACCGCCAGCATCGACACGTCGCACTACAAGGGGCCGATCACGAAGAGCGTGACGGTCACGACGAACGACCCGGCCGGCGGGGCGATCCTCCTCCAGGTGAGCGCGGTCGTGACGAGTCCGCTCGACGTCACGCCGAACGACTTCCCATTCATCCGGACGACCGTCGGCGACGCGAAGCCGACGGAGCTGACGCTCGCGGCGTCGGACGGCCAGCTCTTCGACGTGCTCGGCATCGACGCGGAGCCCGCGCTGCGCGCGACGGTCCGCGCCCTCCCCATAGCGAAGCCATCGATCCCGGCCCCGAAGAAGCCGGGTCCGACCCGGAAGCCCGCGGCGCGCGGGAGTAACCGCTACCTGCTGACGCTCACACCCAAGCGCGACCTCCCCATCGGCCAGGCGACCGCGAACGTGACCGTGCGGACCAACCTCGCGAAGGCGGAGACCGTACCGATCCGTGCGGTCGTCGTCGTCACGGGTCCCGTCGCCGTCTTCCCGGAGCAGCTCGTCATCGCGCCGAGCGCGAGCCCGCCCGTCCTCCACGTGAAGCTGACGAAGCGGAAGGGTAGCCCGCTTCGCATCCTCGGGGTCACGTCGACCGACCCCGACTTCACGCCGACGAGCTCGGCGGTCGCCGACGGGCACGAGTACGATATCGTGATCACGTATGGGGGGAAGCCGAACCGCGGCCCCGTGAACGCCCTCATCACGGTCAAGACGACCGAGCCCGACCAGGCCGCGATCCACATCCCGATCCGCGGGCGGATATGAACGGCATCCACGACGTCGGCGGCATGGACGGCTTCGGCGCGGTCGTGGTCGAGCCGAACGAGCCGGTCTTCCATCACGCCTGGGAAGGTCGCGTCTTCGCCCTCGCCTCGCTGGCCCTCGGGCGGGGGCTCGCGACGGCGGACGCCTTCCGTCATGCGATCGAGCGCCTCCCGCCGACGGCGTACCTCGGATCGAGCTACTACGCGCGCTGGCTGGCAGCCGTCGAGCGGCTCGTGGTCGAGGGCGGCGTCGCGACGCCCGCGGAGGTTCGCGCGGGACGGGCCGCGACGACGGCGCCCGTCGCCCTCCCCGGCGGCGCCATCGCCGCCCTCCGACACGTCGATCGCCCGCCACGCTTCGCCGTCGGCGAGCGGGTGCGCGCGCGGAACGTGCATCCCGTCGGGCACACCCGCCTGCCCCGCTACGCGCGCGGCCGGCGCGGCACGATCGCGCTCGTCCACCCGGCGTGGGTCTTCCCCGACACCAACGCGCACGGGCTCGGCGAGAACCCGGAGCACGTCTACGCGGTGTGCTTCACCGCCCGCGAGCTCTGGGGCGACGAGGCGGACGGGCACGCGACGGTCCACGTCGACCTCTTCGAGAGCTACCTCGAGCATGGCTGATCACGCGCACGACGACGACACACCCGAGGCGCTGCGCACCGAGGCGCTGGAAACGCTGCTGCGCGAGAAGGGCGTCGTCGACGCTGCGACCATCGACGCGGTCATCCGGGTCTACGAGGAGGACGTCGGGCCGCTGAACGGCGCGAAGGTCGTCGCGCGCGCCTGGATCGATCCGGCATACCGCGCGCGGCTCCTCGCCGACGGCACGCGCGCGATCGCCGAGCTCGGCTTCGCCGGTCCGCAGGGCGAGCACATGGTCGTGGTCGAGAACACGCCGACCGTCCACAACGTCGTCGTGTGCACGCTCTGCTCCTGCTACCCGTGGCCGGTGCTCGGTCTGCCGCCGAGCTGGTACAAGGATCCGGCGTATCGCTCCCGCGTCGTCCGCGCGCCACGCGCGCTGCTCGCCGAGATGGGCCTCGCGCTCGACGAGACCGTCGACATCCGCGTCTGGGACAGCAGCGCCGAGGTGCGCTACCTGGTCCTCCCCGAGCGACCCACCGGCACGGAGCACCTCGGCGAAGGCGAGCTCGCCGCGCTCGTGACGCGTGACACGATGATCGGCGTCGCGAAGGTGAAGGCGTCGTCGTGAGCGACGAGCCCCGGCTCGACGTCGCCGGCGCTGCCGCGCCCCCGCGCCGGAACGGCGAGCTCGTGTTCGCCGCGCCGTGGGAGAGTCGGCTCTTCGGCATGACGCTCGCGCTCCACCGCGCCGGCCTCTTCGCCTGGGACGAGTTCCGCGAGCGGCTGATCGCCGAGATCACCGCCTGGGAGCGCGCACACCCGACGCGCGACGAATGGAGCTACTACGCGCGCTGGCTGGCAGCGCTCGAATCGCTGCTCGTCGCCAAGGGCCTCTGTGCGCCGGCGCAGATCGACGCCTGCGTGACCGCGCTCGCGGCCCGCCCGCCGGGCCACGACCACTAGGGCAGCGACCCGAGACTCATGTCTCGGGTCGGGAACGGAGCGAGCGTGAAGCGGCAGTGCGACGCGCGACCGCGCGCGGTCGAAAATTCAATCGCCCCCACGCGCGTACCCGGATGCCGCGCTGGCTCTGCCAGCCGCGGCACGGCGATCGCGCGTGACCGTGACGCAACGGCTCGCGTCCGGTTCGCGACCCAAGAAGTCTTGGGTCGCGCGATCGACGCTCGTCGAGCGTCGCGGGTTGTACGTCTGCCCGACGCGAGGCATAAACCCCGACGTGAGCCCGATCGAGAAGGCCGACGTCCTCCTCGAAGCGCTGCCGTACATCCGTCGCTTCGCCGGCAAGCTTCTCGTCATCAAGTACGGCGGCCACGCGATGGAAGACGACGAGCTGAAGGACTCCTTCGCGCAGGACGTCGCGCTCATGAAGTACGTCGGCATGAACCCCGTGATCGTCCACGGGGGCGGGCCGCAGATCGACGCCGCGCTCCAGCGGGTCGGGATCGAGCCGCGCTTCGTGCGCGGGCTCCGCGTGACCGACGCCCCGACCATGGACGTCGTCGAGATGGTGCTCGTCGGGAAAATCAACAAGGAGATCGTCACGCTGCTGAACCGCCACGGCGGGAACGCCGTCGGGCTCTCGGGGAAGGACGGCGAGCTCGTCGTCGCGCGGAAGCGGCGCGCGCAGGAGCTCGGCCTCGTCGGCGACGTCGTCGGCGTGAACGCGCGCGTCATCGAGGCGCTCCAGGGCTTCATCCCGGTGATCGCGCCCGTCGCCGCCGACGCCGACGGCGTGACCTACAACATCAATGCCGACGTCGTCGCGGGCAAGGTCGCCGAGGCGCTGCGCGCGGAGAAGCTCATCCTGCTGACCGACGTCGAAGGGGTTCGCAGCAAGGACGGCGCCCTCATCGACACCCTCCCCGCCGACGCCGCGGCCGACATGATCCGCGACGGCACGATCGCGGGCGGCATGATCCCGAAGGTCGAGTGCTGCCTCAACGCGATCCGCGGGGGCGTGAAGCAGGCGCACGTGATCGACGGACGCGTCCGCCACGCCGTCCTGCTCGAGGTGCTGACGAACCGCGGCGTCGGCACGGAGATCGTGCCGAGCACGGCGCGACGGGCCCGGACGCGCGTCGCGGCGACATGACGAATGCCGAGGTGATCGCGCGGAACGCCGCTCACGAGCTCGGCGTCTACGCGCGGCAGCCGGTGGCGTTCGTGCGCGGGCGGGGCTGCGAGATCTGGGACGCCGATGGGAAGCGCTACCTCGACTTCTTCGCCGGCCTGGCCGTGAACAACCTCGGCCATTGCCACCCGGCGGTAGTCGAGGCGATTCGCGCGCAGGCGGGCACGCTGCTGCACGCATCGAACGTCTACAACACGCTGCCCGGCGGCGAGCTGTCCGCCCTCCTCTGCCGCCACTCGTTCGCGGAGCGCGTGTTCCTGTCGAACAGCGGCGCCGAGGCGAACGAGGCGGCGATGAAGCTCGCCCGTCGCTGGGGCGCGAACGACGGCGGCGGCCGGTTCGAGATCCTGGCGACGACGGGCTCGTTCCACGGCCGCACCTTCGCGACGCTCACGGCGACGGGCCAGGAGAAGTACCACACCGGCTTTCTGCCGCTCCTCCCGGGCATCCGCCTCGTCCCGTACGGCGACGTCCGTGCGATGCGCGCCGCGGTCCGCGACGAGACCGTCGCGATCATGGTCGAGCCGATCCAGGGCGAGGGCGGCGTCGTCGTGCCGCGGGCGGACTATCTGTCCGGGCTCCGCGCGCTCGCCGACGAGAGGGAGCTGCTCCTCATCCTCGACGAGATCCAGACCGGCCTCGGCCGCACCGGACGGCTCTTCGCGCACGAGCACGCCGGCATCGTGCCCGACGTGATGACGCTCGCGAAGGCGCTCGGCGGTGGCCTTCCGATCGGCGCGACCTGCACGACGGCGCGCGTCGCCGCGGCGCTCGGTCCCGGCTCGCACGGGTCGACGTTCGGCGGAAACCCGGTCGCATGCGCGGCGGCGGTGGCGGCCCTGACGGCGCTGGCCGATCCGGCCCTTCTCGCCCACGTGCGCGACGTCGGCGCGCACTTCCGTTCGCGGCTGGAGCGGCTCTTCGGCGCGTCGGCGGTGCGGGGCGCCGGCCTGATGCTCGGCGCAGTGCTCGACGAGCCGGGCGCGCCGATCGTCTCGCGCGCCCTCGAGAGAGGCTTGCTCATCAACTGCACGGCGGACCGCGTGCTCCGCTTCCTGCCCCCGCTCGTCGTGACGCAGACGCAGGTCGACGAGGGGTTCGCGATCCTCGAAGAGGCGGTCGCCGGGTGAAGCGGGACCTCCTCCGCATCGCCGATCTGACGGGCGCCGAGATCGACGCCGTGCTCGCGATCGCCACGCGCCTCAAGAGCGAGCTCCGGGCTGGAAAGGCGCACCCGCTCCTCGCGGGGCGCACGCTCGCCATGATCTTCGAGAAGCCGAGCCTGCGGACCCGGGTCACGTTCGAGGTCGGGATGGTGCAGCTCGGCGGCGCCGCGATCCACCTGGCACCCGGCGACATCCGCCTCGGGGAGCGGGAGTCCCCCGGCGACATCGCGCGGAACCTCGAGCGGTGGGTCGACCTCGTGATGGCGCGCACGTTCCTGCACCAGAGCGTCGTCGATCTCGCGGCCGGTGCGCGGGTCCCCGTCATCAACGGGCTCTCGGACCTGCACCATCCGTGTCAGGTCCTCTCGGACTGCTTCACGCTCCTCGAGCGACGCGGGCGGCTCGACGGGCTGCGCGTCGCGTTCATCGGCGACGGGAACAACGTCGTGCACTCGTGGATGGACGCGGCGGCGCGGCTCGACTTCGCGTTCACGCTCGCGTGTCCGCCCGGGTACGAGCCCGATCCCGGGATCCTCGCGGAGGCGGGGAAGAACGTCACGGTGACGAACGATCTCGAGGCGGCCGCGCGCGGCGCCGACGTCATCTATACGGACGTGTGGACGAGCATGGGGCAGGAAGCGGAGGGCAAGGCGCGCCGGCGCGCGTTCCGGCCGTACCAGGTGAACGCGCGCGTCGTCGGCCTCGCGGGCCCGGACGCGCTCGTCATGCACTGCCTGCCCGCGCATCGCGGCGAGGAGATCACGGACGACGTGATCGACGGACGGCAGTCGGTCGTCTTCGACCAGGCGGAGAATCGTTTGCACGTGCAGAAGGCGATCATGGTCTGGCTCCTCGGCGTCGGGTAGGCGTTGACGGACGCTTCCCTCGTACGGCAGCTGCGCGAGCTGGAGGCGAGCCACCTGCGTCCCGACGTCCGCTCGTCCCCCGACTCGCTCGCCGCGCTCCTCGCGGACGAGTTCGTCGAGTTCGGTAGCTCCGGACGCGTCTTCGACCGACAGGCCGTCCTCGCCTCCGCCGCGGCGGACGCACCCTTCCAATCGCGCATCGACGACTTCGACGTGCGCTCCCTCGGCCCGGATGCGGCGCTCACGACGTACTGTCTCACCGCGTGGGCGACTTCGGAACGCGACGCGACCGTGTCGCTCCGCAGCTCCGTGTGGGTCCGCCGCGCGGGGCAATGGTTGCTCGTCTTCCACCAGGGGACGCGCCAACCGACGTGACGCCCGCGTGGACACCGACGTCCTGATCGTCGGCGCCGGCCCGACCGGGCTCATGCTCGCGAATCAGCTCGGTCGACGCGGCATCCGCGCCCAGATCGTCGATCGGCACGCCGGGCCCTCGCGGGAGACGCGCGCGCTCGGGGTGCAGGCGCGAACGCTCGAGATCTACTCGCGGCTGGGAGTGGTCGACCGCGCCCTCGCGCTCGGCAAACCGGCGACGGGGGCAAACCTCTGGGCGGAGAGGCGAAAGATGGCGCGCGTCCCGCTCGGCGAAGCCGGGCGCAGCGTGACGCCGTACCCGTTCATCCTGATCCTCGGTCAGGACGAGAACGAACGGATCCTCGGCGAGCGGCTGCGCGACTTCGGGCTGTCGGTGCAATGGAACACGGAGCTCGTCGCGCTCACCCAGGATCCGAACGCGGTCTTCGCGACGCTTTGCCACGCCGACGGGACGTCGCGAACGGTGACCGCCGCATGGGTCGCCGGTTGCGACGGCGCGCGCAGCGCGGTCCGCGAGCTCTGCGGCATCGGGTTTCCGGGCGCGCCGTACGAGCACGTCTTCTTCGTCGCCGACACCGAGGTGACGGGCACCATGGTTCCGGACGAGGTGAACGTCTACCTCTGGCGCCAGGGGTTCCATCTGTTCTTCCCGATGCGCGGCAAAGACCACTGGCGCGTCGTCGGGATCGTGCCGCCGACGCTCCGCCACCGCGACGACGTGACGTTCGACGCGGTGATCCCGTCCTTGCGGAGCGAAGCGGGCGCCGGGCTGTCGTTCAGGAGCTGCACGTGGTTCTCGACGTATCGCATCCAGCACCGGTGCGCCGCGCGCTTTCGCGACCGCCGCTGCTTCCTCGTCGGCGACGCCGCGCACATCCACAGCCCCGTCGGCGCGCAGGGCATGAACACCGGCTTGCAGGACGCGTACAACCTGGCGTGGAAGCTCGCCCTCGTCGTCGGCGGGCGAGCCGACACGGCTCTCCTCGATTCGTACGAACAGGAGCGGTTGCCCGTCGCGCGACGATTGCTGAACACGACGGATCGGGCGTTCCGGATCGTCGTGTCCGACAGCCCGCTCGCCGGGTTGCTCCGGACGCAGGCCCTCGCCAGGATCGCCGCCGGCGCGATGAGCTTCGAGCCGATTCAGCGTGCCGCATTCCGGATCGTCTCGCAGACCGGCATCCACTACCGGGAGAGCGATCTGTCCGAGTCACTGAACGGGCTGCCGCATGGCGCGCCGCGCGCGGGCGACCGCTTCCCCTGGCTCCGGCTCACGCTCCGACCCGACGCTGCCGTCGAGGATCTCTACGAGACCCTCGACGACACGCGCTTCACCTTGCTCGCGATCGGACAGCCGGCGTCCGCCCCCGGATCGCTCGGCGAGATCGTGCGTACGCACGTGGTTCCGTCGAATCCGGCGAACGACCGAGAGCTGCAACGCGCGCGCATCCCTCGTCCGTCGTTCTACCTGCTGCGCCCCGACGGGCACGTGGGATTCTGCGGCACGCGTCTCGAGGACAGCCAGCTCGCGCGGTACGCGGCGGAGCGGTTGCGACTACGGAGCGGTTGATGAGCGACCCGGTAGAGGCCCTGCTCCTCGACCTGCTGGAGTGGATCGGCCCCGAGCCGAGACCCTACGCCGAGGTGCTCGACGCCTGGCGCACGTCGTGCCCGCACCTTCCGGTCTGGGAGGATGCGAACGACCGCGGCCTGGTCGAGAGCCGGCATCGTGACGGCGTCGGAACCGTCGTCGTAGTGACGGCTCGCGGACGCGAGTTACTCGCGAGGCGACGTCCGCCTCGATAGCATATCGCCGTCAGGGCTTGACGGCGGGCGGGACCTCCGGGACGTCGCCCTGCTTCCCTGGCGGTTCGGGACGTTCGATCGGGGGCGGCACCCCCTCGGGCGTCCGCGCCTCCGTGCGCGGGACGTTCGGTGGCGGCATCTTCGGGCAGGCGCTGGCCAGAACGACCATCACGCCGAGGCACATCCACCGGAAAGCCGTCCGTCTCCTCATGATCGTCTCCTCGCGTCGAGGTCGGTGACCACCAAATCGGGTTGTAGGCGCCCGGCGGCGCGAGCGTCAACGTGCGGGCGCATTGCGCGGCGCGCCGGGGTCGACCATAGAAGACGACATGCGGGCGATCGTCGTTGACCGATGGGTGGAGCCACGCGAGCTCGTACCACGCGACGTCCCCGACCCCGAGGTCGGTCCCGGGATGCTCGGCGTCGACGTCCGCGCCGCCGGCTGCAACTTCTTCGACATCCTGATGGTCCGCGGCCAGTACCAGGTGAAGCCGCCGTTCCCTTTCATCCCCGGCGGCGAGCTCGCGGGGACGGTGCACACGGTCGGGCCGGGCGTGGACGGTTTCTCCGTCGGCGATCGCGTGTTCGCCGCCGTGTCCCTCGGCGGGTTCGCCGAGCGCGCCGCGCTCCCGGCACCGGCGGCGTGGCGGATGCCGGACGGCATGTCGTTCGAGGCGGCCGCGGGGTTGCCGATCGTCTACCCGACGTCGTACGCGGCGCTGGTCAACCGCGCGCAGCTCCGGCGCGGCGAGACGCTGCTCGTGCACGCCGCCGCCGGCGGCGTCGGGATCGCGGCGGTGCAGATCGGGAAGGCGCTCGGCGCGCGCGTGATCGCGACCGCCGGCGGCGCCGACAAGCTCGAGGTCGCGCGCCGCGCCGGCGCCGACGTCGCGATCGACTATCGCGATGGGAGCTGGGTCGACGCCGTCAAAGCCGCGACCGACGGCCGCGGCGCCGACGTCATCTACGATCCCGTCGGCGGCGACGTGTTCGACGCGTCGCTCAAGTGCATCGCGTGGAACGGACGCGTGCTCGTGATCGGCTTCGCGAGCGGGCGCATCCCCGAGGTCAAGCTGAACCGCGTGCTCTTGAAGAACATCGCGATCGTCGGGCTGCACTGGGGCGCCCACGCGCTCCACGAGCCGGAGACGATCCGCGCGACGTTCCGCGCGCTCCTCGGGCTCTACGAAGAGCACCGGATCGACCCGGTCGTCTACCGGAGCTACCCGCTCGCCGAGCTGCCCGCCGCGCTCGAGGCACTCGGCTCGCGGCAGACGTACGGGAAGGTCGTCGTCACGCCGTCGTAGCGCTCCACGATCGTCCCGCCGAAGTTGGTTCCCCCAAGGCCGTGTGCTACGTGGTGCCGCGATGGCGGCGGGGCCCGTGCGCAAGATCGTGCTCGCCTACTCGGGCGGGCTCGACACATCCGTCATCCTCCGCTGGCTCGTCGAGCGTCATGGCGCGGAGATCGTCGCCTTCTGCGCCGACCTCGGCCAGGGGGAGGAGCTCGCCGGGCTCGACGAGAAGGCGCGGAAGACCGGCGCATCGAAGACGGTCGTCGAGGATCTCCGCGAAGAATTCGTCCGCGACTTCGTCTTCCCGATGTTCCGCGCCGGCGCGATCTACGAGGGACAGTATCTCCTCGGCACGTCGATCGCGCGGCCGCTGATCGCGAAGCGGCAGGTCGAGATCGCGCGGCAGGAGAACGCCGACGCCGTCGCGCACGGCGCGACGGGTAAGGGGAACGACCAGGTCCGTTTCGAGCTGACGTACGCCGCGCTCGCGCCGGAGCTCACGGTGATCGCGCCGTGGCGCGAGTGGGACATGAAGGGCCGCGCCGACCTGATCGCGTACGCCAACCAGCACCGCATCCCGATCACGGTCACGGCGGAGAAGCCGTACTCGATGGACCGGAACCTCCTCCACGTGAGCTACGAGGGCGGCATCCTCGAAGATCCGTGGCGCGCGCCGTACGACGACATGTTCCAGCTGACGGTCGCTCCGGAGCGCGCGCCCGACCGCGCCGAGGACGTCGAGGTGGAGCTCGAAGGGGGTGTCCCCGTCGCCGTGAACGGCGAGCGGCTCTCGCCCGCGGCGCTGCTCGCGCGTCTCAACGCGCTCGCCGGCGCGCACGGCGTCGGGCGCGTCGACGTGGTCGAGAACCGCTACGTCGGCATGAAGTCGCGCGGCGTCTACGAGACCCCGGGGGGGACGGTGCTCCGCGCCGCGTTCCAGGCGGTCGAGTCGCTGACGCTCGACCGGGAAGTCCTCCACCTCCGCGACTCGCTCGTCGCCCGTTACGCCGAGATGGTCTATTACGGCTACTGGTTCGCGCCCGAGCGCGTGATGCTCCAGACGGCGATCGACGAGGCGGCGCGTGCCGTGACCGGCACCGCACGGCTCCGTCTCTACCGGGGGAGCGTCCGCATCGTCGGCCGGAAGGCACCGCGCTCGCTCTACGATCCACGCATCGCGAGCTTCGAGGAAGGCGGCGGCTACCGGCAGGAGGACGCGGGCGGGTTCATCCGGCTCGCGGGGCTCCGTCTCCGCATCCGCGCGCTCGTCGAGCGCGGCGCGAAATGAAGGCACGCCGCCGCGCGAAGGCGCGGGCGGTGAAGGCGTGGGCCGGACGGTTCGCCGCACCGACGGCGCGGGTCGTCGAGACGTTCACGACGTCCCTCCCCGTCGATCGCCGCCTCTGGCCACACGACGTCGCCGGCAGCCTCGCCCACGTCCAGGCGCTCGTCCGCGCGAAGCTCCTGACGTCGCGCGAGGGCGCGCGTCTGACGCGCGGCCTCGAGACGGTGCGGCGCGAGCTCGACGCGGGTCGCTTCCTCTTCCTTCGCACCGACGAGGACATCCACATGGCGATCGAGCGCCGTCTCACGGAGCTCGTCGGGCCGGTCGGCGGCAAGCTCCACACCGGCCGCAGCCGGAACGACCAGGTGGCGCTCGACCTGCGCCTCTGGCTCCGCGCCGAGTGCGAGCGCCTGGACGGCGCGCTCGGCGGCGTGCAGCGCGCGCTCGGCACCGTCGCCCGCCGTCACGCCGATGCGATCATGCCCGGCTACACGCACCTCCAGCGCGCGCAGCCGATCCTCCTGGCCCATCACCTGCTCGCCTACCGCGAGATGCTGGCGCGCGACCGCTCGCGCTTCCGCGACTGCCGCGCCCGCGCCGACGAGCTCCCGCTCGGCGCCGGCGCGCTCGCCGGCGCGGGCTTCGCGCTCGACCGCCGCCTCGTCGCGCGCCGCCTCGGCTTCGCGCGCGTGACCGCGAACAGCATCGACGCCGTCGCCGACCGCGACGGCGCCGCGGAGTTCCTCGCCGCCGCCGCGATCGCCGCCGTCCATCTCTCGCGGCTCGCCGAAGAGATCGTCCTCTGGGCGAGCGACGAGTTCGGCTTCGTCGAGCTGCCCGACGCGTTTGCAACCGGCAGCTCGATGATGCCGCAGAAGAAGAACCCGGATGTCGCCGAGCTGGTGCGCGGGAAGACGGGACGCGTCGTCGGCGCGCTCGTCGCGCTGCTCACGACGCTCAAGGGACTGCCGCTCGCCTACAACCGCGACCTCCAGGAGGACAAGCCCGCCCTCTTCGACGCCGCGGATACGCTCGCCCAATCGCTCGACGTCCTCGCCGCGATGCTCCCGGCGCTCCGTTTCCGCGCGGATCGCATGGCGAACGCGGCCGACGGCCTTCTCCTCGCGACGGACCTCGCCGACCGCCTCGTCGAGCGCGGCATGCCGTTCCGGCGTGCGCACGCGGTCGTCGGCGCGCTCGTCCGTCACTGCCTCGCGACCGGGACGTCGCTCCGCACGCTCGATGCCGAGGTTCTCCGCCGCCACGCGCCGGAGCTGACGCCCGACCTCGTCCGCGGTCTCACACCCGCACGCTCGATCGCCCGCCGGCGCGTCGTCGGCGGGACCGCACCCGCCGAGGTGCGCCGGCAGCTCGCGCGCGCGACGCGCGAGGACGCGCGGTGAGACGCCTCCTTCTCGTCGCGCTGGTCGTCTTCGCGTGCGGCCGGAAGGCCCCGCCGGTCGCGCCCGAGACCGTCCGTCCCGAGGCGCCGGACAACCTCACCGCGACCGTCGCCGCCGACGGCGTGCTCCTCGGCTGGGACCGACCGGTCCGCTACAGCGGCGGCCAGCGCATGAACGACCTCGGGAGCTTCGACATCCAGCGCGCCGCCGCCGACGAGGCGTCGCCGCGGTTCCTGAAGGTCGGTACGTTCGAGGTCGAGGACCGCCTCCGGTTCCGGAAGGAGCGCCACCTCGAATGGACGGACAAGACCGTCGAACCGGGGCAGCGCTACCTCTACCGCGTGATCGCGGTCACGCTCGACCGCTATCGGAGTGCGCCCGCGGGTCCCGTCGCGGTGCGCGTGCCCGCCGCGCGCTGACCGCGGTTACTCGCCGACCTCGTTTCCGAGGATCTGCTCGAGCGTCTGGCGCCGGCGGACGAGGCGGAGCGTGCCGTCCAGTTCGCGCAGCACCTCGGGCGCCTGCGGATACGAGTTGTAATTGATGGTCGACATCCCGGCGCAGTACGCGCCGGCACCGCCGACGACGACGAGGTCGCCGATCTCGGGCCGCGGCACGTCGCGCGGCCCGAGCCCCTCGGGGTCGGCGGGGCGCGGCGTCAGCACGTCGCCCGACTCGCAGCACGGTCCGACGAAGACCACCTCCGCCGGGGGACGTCCGTCGGCGACGACGTCGATCGGATGCTGCGCGCCGTAGAGCGAGGGCCGCGTCACCTCGGTCATGCCCGTGTCGAGCTTCGCGAAGAGATAGCCCCCCGTCCCCGTGTCGACGACGTCGACGCACGTCGCGACCACGGCGCCCGCATTCGCGACGAGATACGTGCCGGGCTCGATCTCCATGTGGAGCGCGCGCCCCGTCCGCTCGCGGAACTCGACGAACGCCTGGCGAACGACCGCGCCCACCTCCTGGAGGTCGGTCGCGTGCTCGTCCGGAACGCGCGCCACCTTGAACCCGCCCCCGAGGCTGACGCGCGTCACGTCGGGCAACCGCGCGACGATGTCGAGGACGAGACGCGCGACGCGCGTCCACACCGCCGGGTCGCTGCCGGAGCCGATGTGCGTGTGGAGGCCGCGGATCGTCACGCCGTGGCGCGCCGCGAGCGCCTTCGCGTCCTCGAGGTGCGCGTGCCAGATGCCGAAGCTGGACGCCGGCCCGCCCGTGTTGGTGCGGTTCGTGGAGCCGCTGCCGAGCCCGGGATTCACGCGAATCGTCGCATCCCGCCTGGGAAACGCGGCGCCGAACCGGTCGAGCTGGTGGAGCGAGCACGCGTTGTAGATCACGCCGCGCCCGACGAGCTCCTCGAGCCGACGCGACAGCATCTGCGACGTCAGCTCGATCTGCTCGGGGGGGAATCCGGCCCGCAGCGCGCGCTCGACCTCGTGGTCGCTCGACGCGTCGATGTGGAGGCCGAGGTCGCGGAAGAGCCGCAGGATCGCGCGGTTCGAGTTCGCCTTCATCGCGTAGCGGACGGTGAGACCGAACGCGTGCGGGAAGGCGAGCGCGCTCCGCGCGGACGCTTCGAGCGTCGCGCGATCGTAAACGTAGCACGGCGTGCCGAAGCGCTCGCGCACCAGGGCGGCTTCCGCGGCGGTGAGGAACATGCGCAGAGAGAACCATCGGCGGGCGGCGCAATGCAACCGCGACGCGATTGCACGCTCGTGCGCCGGTCGCGATTGACCCTGCGACGGGCCACATTGTAAGCGTGGTCGACGGGACCATGGCGACTCTTCGCTTCGCGAAACTGCACGGGACGGCGAACGATTTCGTCTACGTCGACGCGCGCGAAGGGTTCCCGGGCGATCCCGCCGCGCTCGCGCCGCGGCTCTGCGACCGCCGCCGCGGGATCGGCGCCGACGGACTGATCCTCCTCGAGCGGGCGTCCAGCGACGACGCCGACTGCCGGATGGTGATCTACAACGCCGACGGCAGCCGGCCCGAGATGTGCGGCAACGGCATCCGCGGGCTCGCGAAGTTCGTCCACGATCACGGCCTCGTCCATGCCGATCCGCTCCGCGTCGAGACCGACGCCGGCGTGCGGACGATCCACGCCGAGGTGCGGAACGGCCGCGTCGCCCGCGTGACCGTCGACATGGGCGTGCCCGAGTGGCGCGGGCGTGCGATCCCGGTCGCGAGCGACGGCGAGGTCGTCGACCGGCCGCTCGACGTCGCCGGCAAGGGCTACCGCGTCACCTGCGTGTCGATGGGAAACCCGCACTGCGTCGTCTTCGTCGACGACGTCGACCGCCTTCCGCTCGCCGACATCGGCCCCCGTTTCGAGCACGATCCGTTCTTTCCGCGTCGCGTGAACACCGAGTTCGTGCAGGTGCTGTCGCCGGAGCGGGTGCGCATGCGCGTCTGGGAGCGCGGCGCCGGGGAGACGATGGCGTGCGGAACCGGCGCGTGCGCCGCGGCGGTTTCGGCAGCCCGGACGGGCCGGACGGGCCGGAGCGTCGTGGTCGCACTGCCCGGCGGCGAGCTCGAGATCAACTGGCGCGCCGACGACCGCGTCCTCATGACGGGCGACGCGGTCGAGGTGTTCGAAGGGCGCGTGGAGGTGGACGCATGCTGACCGGAGCGATGACCGCGCTCGTGACCCCGATCCGTGCTGGCGAGATCGATCAGCGGGCGCTCGCGGCGCTCGTCGAGGAGCAGATCGCCGCCGGCATCCACGGGCTCGTCCCGTGCGGCTCGACCGGCGAAGCTGCGACGCTGACGCACGAAGAGCACGTGGCGGTCGTGCAGCAGGTCGTCCGCGTGGCCCGCGGCCGCGTCCCGGTGATCGCGGGCACGGGGTCGAACTCGACGGCCGAGGCGATCCGGTTGACGCGCGGCGCGGAGGAGGCGGGCGCCGACGCCGCGCTCATGATCTCGCCCTACTACAACAGGCCGACGCAGGAGGGGATCTACCGACACTTCGCGGCGGTCGCGGAAGCGACGAAGCTGCCGCTGATCGTCTACAACATCCCCGGCCGGACAGCGTCGAACATGACGGCGGAGACGCTCGGCCGGCTCTCGCGGGTGCCGAACATCGTCGGCGTGAAGGAGGCGAGCGGCTCGCTCGCGCACGTGATCGACATCATCGCGGCGGCCGGACCCGACTTCGCCGTCTACGCCGGCGACGACGTCCTGACGCTGCCGATCATGGCCGCGGGCGGCAAGGGCGTCATCTCGGTCACGGCGAACCTCGTACCCCGGGAGTTCGCCGAGTTCGCGCAGGCGCTCCTCGACGGCGACCTCGAGCGGGGACGGGCGCTCATGCACCGGCTCCTGCCGCTCGTGAGCGCGCTCATGAGCCTCGAGGTGAACCCGATCCCGGTGAAGACGGCGCTCGCGCTCATGGGGAAGTGCGCCGAGGAGTTCCGTCTCCCGCTCACCTGCATGACGTCGCCCGGGCGCGCGAAGCTCGAGTCGGTGCTCCGCGAGTTCGATCTTGTCTGAGCCGCTTCCGGTCGTCGTCTGCGGCGCGGCCGGACGGATGGGACGACTCCTCGTCGCGCTCGCGCGCGAGGACACGCGGCTCCGTGTCGCCGGGGCGATCGAGGCGCGGAGCCACCCGTCGGTCGGTCGGGACGCCGGCGAGCTCGCGGGCGGCGGGACGCTCGGGGTCCGGGTCGGCGACGACCTCGGGACCGTCTGCGCGCGCGAGCACGTCGTCCTCGACTTCACGACGCCGGAGGCGACGCTCGCCCACGTCGGCGTCGCGGCGGAGCGCGGCGCGGGGCTCGTCGTCGGCACGACCGGGCTCGACGGCGCACAGCAGCGGACGCTCCGGGAGACCGCCGCGCGCACGCGGACCGTGCTCGCCCCGAACATGAGCGTCGGCGTGACGGTCTTGACGGAGCTCGTCGCGACCGCGGCGCGTCTCCTCGATCCGTCGTTCGAGGCCGAGATCGTCGAGATCCATCACCACGCGAAGCGCGACGCGCCGAGCGGCACGGCGCTCGCGCTCGGCCGCGCGGTCGCCGCGGCGCGCGGGCGGGACTTCGAGCAGACCGCCGTCCTCGCGCGCGAGGGCCTCGTCGGCGCGCGCCGTGCGGACGAGATCGGGATCGTCGGGCTCCGGGCCGGCGACGCGGTCGGCGATCACACCGTCGTCTTCGGCGGGCTCGGCGAGCGCATCGAGCTGACGCATCGCGCGCAGAGTCGCGAGTGCCTGGCGCGCGGAGCCCTCCGCGCGGCGCTGTGGGTCGCGACCCAGCGGCCGGGCGTCTACTCGATGCGCGACGTGCTCGGCATCTGATCGCGGCTCGCGTCAGCGGTCGGCGACCATGTGCCGGAACGTCAGGTTGACGCGCGGCCCGACCGGACGCCTCGTCTTCGGGACGCGATGCCACCAGCGCGCCACGGCATCACCGGTGATGAGGAGGAGGCTCCCGGATTCGAGCTCGACGGACGCGCGCGACGCGCCGTCCCGATCGCGGACGTCGAAGCGTCGGGTCGCGCCGACGCTGACCGACGCGATGTCCGGCTGGCCGCCGTGCGGGTAGTCGCTGTCCCGGTGCCAGCCGACGGAGTCGCGGCCGTCGCGATAGAGGTTCGCGAGCACCGAATTGAACGCGCGACCGGCGACCTCCTCGACGCGTACGCGGATCGTGTCCAGGCGCGGCGGAAGCGGCCGGGGCGGATGGACGACGCCCGAGTAGCGATAGCCGACCGGGCCGTACATCGCGATCAGGCGCGGCATCGCCATCGCGCGTCCATAGATCGTGAAACGCTGCTCCTCCCAGTCGAGCTCGCTGCGGAACGCTTCGAGGTGCGCGGCGCTCGCCGCGGCGTCGAGGAATCCAGGGACGAGCGTGAAGCCGTCGGGCAGCGCCATCGGCGAATCATCCCTCGTGAAAACGGGGTTGCCAACGGAGACGAGGCGGTCGTATGGACGCCGCATGCACGCTTTCGCCCTCGCCGTTCTCGGTGGACTCCTCTTCGCCATGCCGGCCCGCGCCGACGACGCGTGCCTCGCCGGCGCGTCCCTGCTCCCCGACCAGCGTCAGCTCGCCGCCCTCCGCACCGCGACCGACGCCGCGTGCCCCTGTGCGAGCTTCACCAACCGCCGCGGCTATCAACGCTGCGCGCGGCACGCCCTCCACGCCGCGCTCGATGTCGGCACGCTGCGCGCCGCGTGCAAGCGCACCGCCACTGCGACCAATGCCGGCGCGACGTGCGGGTCGGGCAAGGTCGCCTGCGGCGGCGTCGACACGGGCGCGAAGCACCCCGTCTCGTGCAAGGTGCGCGCCGCCTCGGATTGCGAGGACCGGCACAACACGGACGCCACGGCGTGCACGGACGAGACGCACTGCGCCGACGTCGTCCAGTGGACGGCCGGGACGTGCGTCGACCCCCGCCAGCGCGGGCCGTTCGCCGCCGGCGTGCGCGTGATCACCTACACCAAGCCGACGGTCCAGAAGTTCTGCTCCGGCGGGACCGGGACGTGCACCGCGATGCCGTTCGGCGCGAACTGCCGGTGCGCGGCGGACACCGACTGTCAGAGCGGCACGTGCGCGCCGCACGATCGCGTCCTCGACACGAGCATCTGGTACCCCGCGCCGCGCGGCTCGGGGACCAACAACCCGACCTACGCCGCGATCGTCGACGCCCCGCTCGATCCGTCGCGCGGGCCCTATCCGCTCCTCATGTTCTCGCACGGCTCGTGCGGTGATCCGAACCAGAGCATCTTCTTCACCGCGCTCCTCGCCTCCTACGGCTTCATCGTCGCGGCGCCGCCGCATCCGGGGAACACGCTCGCGGACTTCCCGCGCTGCGGCAGCCCGGCGGCGCAGACCAGCTCGTTCCTCGAGCGCCCGCAGGACATCCTCTTCGTCATGAACGCGCTCCTCGCCGCTGACGCAGACCCGTCGTCGCCGTTCTTCGGCGCCGTCGACGAGACACGGATTGGGATGTCCGGACACTCCTTCGGCGGGCTCACCGTATACACGACGGTTCCACTCGACCCGCGGTTCAAGGTCGCGCTGCCGATGGCGCCGGCGGTCCCGGGTACGCCGGTCCTCGACGTCCCGTCGATGACGATGCTCGGGCAGATCGATTCGGTCGTCGACCTGCCATCGATCCGGACCGCGTACGCCGACGCGCTGCCGCCCAAGTACCTCGTCGAGATCGCAAACGCTGGGCACTTTGCGTTCTCGAACCTGTGCTTCCCGGGCCCCGACTGCGCCCCGCCGGCGACCCTGACGCAGCGCGAGGCGCACGACGCCGTGTTGCGATATGCGGTACCGTTCCTCGAAGTGTATTTGGCGGGGGATTCGAGCTTTTTGCCGTTCCTCTCGCCGCCCCCGATTCCCGGCGCCCTGCTCGCGAGCGACCTGAGCCACTGAGTCGCCGGCCGTTTTCGGTTGACACTCCGTCGGCGAGGAGCGTAACGCTCGCCGCCGACGGGAGCTCAGCCATGACGACCTCGGTTCGCCTTTCCCTCGTTGCCGCGCTCGTGGCGGTCCTGCCGTGGACGGCCGCGCACGCCCAGACGCTCGACCACCTGAAGTGTCACAAGATGAAGGATCCGCTGAAGCTCAAGGAGATGGCGGACCTGATCGCGGAGTCGCAGCCGCAGTTCTCGGCGACGGACTGCACGATCTCGAAGCCGAAGATGTTCTGCGTCCCCGTGACGAAGACGAACGTCGATCCGCCGGCGCCGCTCACGGTGAACGGCGCGCAGCTCGCCACCGACTTCATCTGCTACAGCGTGAAGTGCCCGATCGTCGCGCTCCCGAACACGGACGTGAGCGATCAATTCGGCTCGCGCACGCAGACCGGCTACCGGACGACGATGGTTTGCGCGCCCGCCATCAAGGGGACGGTCGCGACGACCACGACGACCACGCCGTCCGGCGGCGGCACGACCACCACGACGACGCTCCTCGGCGGCGCGCCGCTCTGCGGGCAGGCCGGGAACCCCGAGTGCAACGGCACGTGCTCGACGCCGGGTTCGATCTGCGCCGACATCGGCAGCGGACACTGCGGCTGCATCGCCGGCGGCGGGCAGCCGTGCGGCGTGATCCAGGGCGCGCCGTCGTGCGCGGGGGCGTGCACCAGCCCGACGCCGTGGTGCAAGAACCTCGCGGGGACGTGCACGTGCAGTGCGCTCCCGTGAGTCGGGTTCGCTGATCGGCCACGTTGCCCGGCCTCGCTCGTAGGCCGCTCCCCATCGCGGCGCTGCTCGTCGCCGCGGCGACGGGATGCGCGCGTCTCCGGCCCGACACGACGCCCGTCCTCCGCGTCGGGACGAGCGGTGACTACGCGCCGTTCAGCGTCGAGCGCGACGGTTCGCTCGACGGATTCGACGTCGAGGTCGCGCGACGGTTCGCACGGGACGCCGGATTCCGCTTGGAGCTCGTCCGCTTCCGCTGGTCGGAGCTCGGGCGCGATCTCGCGGCGGGACGCTTCGACGTCGCCATGGGCGGCGTCACGATCCGTCCCGAGCGAGCGATCGACGCGACGTTCACCCGCCCGGTCGTCGAAGCCGGCGCCGTCGTGCTCGCGCGCACGGGCGTGGCGCGCGACGTCCGCGAGCTCGATCGTCCGGCGATCCGTCTCGGGGTCAACGCCGGCGGTCATCTGGAGCGCGTCGCGCGCCGACTCTTCCCCCGCGCAACCGTCGTGCCGACGGCGGACAACCGCGCGCTGCCGGGGCTCCTCGCCTCCGCCGCCGTCGATGCGATCGTGACCGACGACGTCGAGGCGGAGCGTTTCGCGGCCGAGCTGCCGCCGGCGGATCGCTTCGGTCCGCTGACGCACGATCGCAAGGCGTACCTCGGCCGCGACCCGGCGCTCGTCGCCCGGCTCGATGCCTGGCTCCGGGCGCACGAAGCGGACGGGACGCTCGCGACGCTCCGCGCGCACTGGCTCGGCGCGACCCGTGCCGGGCGGCGGTCGGCGTTCGAGTCCGACGTCGACGCGCTGCTCGCGCTCGTCGACCTGCGGCTCGCGTTCATGCCGGCCGTAGCCGCCGCGAAGGCGCGCGCGCATCGTCCCGTGCTCGACGCCGAGCAGGAGGCGCGCGTCCTCGCGACCGTTCGCGAGCGCGCGATGACACGCGGCCTCGCGCCGGAGCCGGCCGTTGCGTTCTTTCAGGCGCAGATGGACGCCGCGCGCGCGGTCCAGGAGACGTTCCTCGCGCACCCCTGGGACGTCGAGCCGCTGGACCTCGACCGCGAGGCGCGACCGGCGCTCGCGGGCATCTCGGAGCTGATCCTCGCCCGCGCCGCCGACGTCACCGCCGAGCCGGCGGCGATCGCGGCACTCGATCCGCGCGCGCTCGCCGCGCGGCTGGACCCGACACTCGCGGACGAGGCACGCCGCAGCGCGATCGCGAATGCGCTCGTGCAGCTCCGGCGCGCCGGCGCCCCGTCAGCGCTGCACGGCGCCCCCGAGCGACTCGTCGGCGTGCCCGCGCGCGTCCCCGATCCGCTTGGTGATGTCCGACGCACACGCGGCAGCGACACGCCCGCGCTTGCCCGCGACGGCGGCCCGCGCGGCGGCGACCGTGAAGGCGCGTCGGGCCTTGGTCAAGAGTCGGTTCGTCTTCGCCGGGCGGGCACCATGCGCGGCGCGCGCCACGAGGCGACACCCGCGCGCGAAGCCGCGGCGAATGCGGCGCGGTAGCGGCTTCGTCCCGCAGCTCGTCGTGTCGAGACCGGCGGCACAGACGCATGTGAGACCGGCGAGTCCCTCGAGCGTCGCGTCCGCCGGACAGCTCGCGCTCGTTCCGCTGCATGCCTCGGTCAGGTCGCAGACGTCCGCGGCGGGTCGGCAGACGAAGCCTTCGGGCTCGAGGCGGTCCGGCGGACACGTCGTCGTCGTCCCGTCACAGAATTCCGGGGCGTCGCACGGGCCCGCGGGCGCGCGACAGACGGACGTCGCCGGCTCGACGCGGCAGCTCGACGAGCAGCAGTCGGCGTCATCGAGGTTGCCGTCGTCGCACTCCTCGCCGGGATCGAGTGTGCCGTTTCCGCAGCAGGCGCCGACGATCGCCGCGTTGAGAATGGATCGGATCGTCCCGGCGAGCGTCGCGGGATCGTCCCGAATGCTGCCTTCGGCGCCGCCGAGCGCGCTGATGACCTCGGAATAGCGGTCGAACCGCGTCGGGTCGGCGAGCGTGTCGCCGCAGGGCGCCGGATTCTCCGGCGTCGGCCGCAGCGGGCAGAGGATCCCATGCACCCGCGCCCGCTGCGCGCCCGGACGGGCGACGTCGTAGTCCTCGAAGTAGCGGACCCAGCTCTCTACCGTGCCGTCCGCCTGCCCGGGTGGTGGCGCCGAGTCCGGGGTCTGCTCGCCGGTGTCGGTCATGAAGATGACGACGAGCCGCGCGTCCGGTCGGAGCGAACACTCCGCGCCGGGCACCGGCGCGCACCCCTGGCCCGCGAGCAGCCGGTCGATCGCGACGTTCGCGCTCTCGAAGCCGCGCTCGGCGCCTTCCCCGCAGGTCCCGGATTGCACGTACGCGCATTCCGCGGTCCCGTTCCGGAACGTCTCGATGTCGCGCGTGAACGGGCACAGGCGGTGGCGTCCGGGGCCGGGGGCGTTCGGACAGACGTCGTTCGGATCCTCCGGCCGGTAGAGGTCGGTGTATGTCACCGCCATCCGCCAATCGAGGTTGCAGATCGCGTGGGAGAGATCCTGCGCCATGCTGTCGGCGATCCCGGCGAGCGCGCTCTGCTTGTCGGCCATGGACGGCGAGTTGTCGATGACCCAGAGGATGTCGACGTCGACGGCGCGCGCGTCCGGCGGGCGGAGAAGGAACGGGGCGAGCGAAAGAACGAGCGCCCACCACCACCATCGTCGAAAGGGATCCGGCACGTGCGCCATTCGAAGACACAGCATCCCGAATGGCGCGTGCGAATACATCCGCCAAAGGTCGGATTTTTCAGTGCGAACGTCGCGGCGAATGCATCCCGGCGATCACGTCCGGACGGCGACGGCCCGCCCGCTAACCAACGTTGTAAAAGCCGAACAACTTCGCTAGAAGCGGCCCGCGAAGGCGCTCCTTGGCGATCGAGATCAAAAAAGCGGAGCGAATCCAGAAACTTCCGCCGTATCTCTTCGCCGAAATCGACCGGGTGAAGCGGGAGGTCGCCGCCCGCGGCGTCGACCTGATCAACCTCGGCATCGGCGACCCCGACACGCCGACGCCTCGCCACATCGTCGATCGTCTCTGCGAGGCCGCGGCGAATCCCGCGAACCACCGCTATCCGGACTACGAGGGGCTCCCGAGCTTCCGGCAGGCGGCGGCGGGCTGGATGGCGCATCGCTACGGCGTCACGCTCGATCCGGACACCGAGGTGGTCTCGCTCATCGGCTCGAAGGAAGGCATCGCCAACATGGCGGTCGCCTTCGTCGATCCGGGCGACATCGTCCTCGTTCCCGATCCCGGCTACCCCGTCTACCACATCGGCACGAGCTTCAACGGCGGCGTCACGTACCGGCTGCCGCTCCGCCGGGAGAACGCGTTCCTGCCCGACCTCGCATCGATCCCGGAGGAGGTCGCGCGACGCGCGAAGCTCCTCTGGCTCAACTACCCGAACAACCCGACGGCGGCGGTCGCCCCCCGCGCCTTCTTCACCGACGCGATCCGTTTCGCCGAGCGTCACGACGTGATCCTCTGCCACGACGCCGCGTATGCCGAGATCTACTTCGGCGAGCGACCGGTGAGCATCCTCGAGATGCCCGGCGGCCGCGAGGTGGCGGTCGAGTTCCACTCGCTGTCGAAGACGTTCAGCATGACCGGCTGGCGCGTCGGCTTCGCGGTCGGCAACCGCGAGCTGATCGCCGGCCTCGGCAAAGTGAAGACGAACGTCGACTCGGGCGTCTTCCAGGCGGTGCAGGAGGCGGGGATCGCGGCGCTCGGCGGCGATCCCGCGATCGTCGACCGGCTGCGCGCGATGTATCGCGAGCGGCGGGACGTGCTCGTCGCGGGCCTCAACGACATCGGCATTCGGTGCGATCCGCCGGCCGGAACGTTCTACGTCTGGGTGCCGGTGCCCCGCGGTCTCACCGCCGCCGCGCTGGCGACCCGCTGCCTCACCGAGGCGGGCGTGGTGGTGACCCCCGGCAACGGATTCGGCGACGCCGGCGAGGGCTACATCCGGCTCACGGTCTGCAGCCCCGTCGAGCGGCTGCGCGAAGCGGTGGAGCGATTGCGGCGTCTCGGGCTCTAGGAGGCTCGGCTCGCGCCGGGGGGTCAAGCGAGCGCATGCCTCATCGAGTCTACATCGGGATCGGGTCGAACCTCGGCGACCGCAAGGCGAACGCGCTCGAGGCGGTCGATCGCCTCTCCAAGATGCCGACGACGCGCGTCGTCCGCGCGTCGTCGCTCTACGAGAGCGAGCCGCTCGGCGACGCGAAGACCTGGTTCGTGAACAGCGTCGTCGAGCTCGAGACCGTGTTCCCGCCCGACGAGCTCCTCCGTCGCCTGAAGGCGATCGAGAAGGCGATGGGGCGCAAGCGCGTGCGCGGCAAGCGCTGGGGCTCGCGCGTCATCGACCTCGACATCCTGCTCTGCGACCAGGAGGTGGTCGAGAAGCGGACGCTCAAGGTGCCGCACCCGGAGATGCACAAGCGCCGCTTCGTGCTCCTTCCCCTCGCCGAGCTCGCGCCGCAGGTCGTCCACCCCCAGCTGGGGCAGTCGGTCTCCGCCCTCCTCGCGACGGTGAAGGACGACAAGCGCGTCACGCTCCTCCCGCGCGCCTGAACGTCCGGCAAGTTTGCCGCGGCGGCTCCGCCGGCCGCGGCACGGCCCGCGCAGCGACCACCGAGCGCCGCACCCTCGCCCCCGACCCGAGACGAAGTCTCGGATCGGAGTGAAGCGCGCGTCGCGTCCGCCGCCCGCTCGACCGCGGCCAGCGGTTCCGCGAGCGCCGCGCGCGCCGCCTCGCCGGTCTGCTCGCGCCGCACGCGGTCGAGCGCGTCCACGAACTCCCGGTAGCGCCCGAGCAATGCATCGAACGCGACGAGCGACGCCGGAGGCGTCGTGCTGCGCTCGTGCGCCGCGCGGGAGAACGCGTCGGCGCGCTCGAGCGGGTACGTCAGCTCGGGCATGCTCTCTGCGGTGAGCCGTCCACCGGCGACCAGATCGACGCCTTTTCGGGCCATCGCGACGAGGAGGTCGGCGTGCGTGGCGGCGAGGCGCCCGTAGCTCCGCCAAAAGCAGCCCGCGACGAGTGCAAACGTCACGACAGCCTTGACCGTGGACCCGCCGGCGCCTACGATCCACCGACGCGGTCGCGCATGGGGTCCGTCTCCGGTCTGCCCGTCATCTATTTCGAGAAGCTGCTCGAGAGCGCGCCCGACATCGTCGTCGCCGTCGACCGTCAGGGCATCGTCGGCTTCTACAACGACGGCGCGCGGCAGACGCTCGGCTACACGCCCAACGAGGTCCTCGGCCAGCACGTCACGCGGCTCTATCCCGATCTCGCCGAGGCTCGCAAGGTGATGGCCGCGATGCGCGAGGGGCGCAGCTGCGAGACCGTCTTCGTGATGAAGAGCGGCGTCCGCATCCCGGTCCTCATCTCCGGCTCGATCATCCGCGACGCCGAAGGGAAGGAGCTCGGCTCGATCGGCTTCGCGAAGGACGTGCGCGAGATCCGCCGGCAGGATCAGATGGCGACGCTCGCCGAGGTCGCGGTCGGGCTCGCGCACGAGATCAACAATCCGCTCGAGGTGATCGTCAACAACCTGAATCTGCTCGAAGCGCACGTCGCGAAGGTCTCGTCGGACGACGATTTCGTCGTCGAGAGCGAGCGCCTCGAGTCGATTCACACCGCGCTCGATCGCATCCAGGGGATCGTGAACCAGCTGACGGAGATGGCGCACGGCTCCCAGTACGCGACGTGCGAGTACCTCCCTGGGACGCAGATGACCGACCTGCGCGGCGCGCGGGCGGGTACCCGCCCCGGCGCCGAGCCGCACGATCCCGCACTCGCCGGGCTGCGCATCCTGGTCGTCGACGACGACCTCGGCGTGTGCCAGTCGCTCCGCGACCTCCTCACGCAGGAGGGCTGCGAGGTGCTGGTCGCCACCGGCGGGCGCGAGGCGATCGGACGCCTCGAGGGCGTGACCGTCGACCTCGTGCTGAGCGACGTCGTCATGCCGGACCTGGACGGCTACCAGCTGTTCCAGGAAGTGAAGCGACGCCACCCCGGGCTGCCGGTCGTGCTCATGACCGCGTTCCACTTCGACAAGGATCACGTGATCAAGCGGAGCCGCATGGCGGGCGTCGAGGACGTCGTCTACAAGAAGCCGATCGATCCGCCGCGGCTGCGCGAGATCATCAAGCGCCACGCCCGGCGCCCGCAGGCCGCCGCGGGGTGATGGATCCCGGCGCGACCGCGAGCGGGACGGCGCGCTACCGCAACGCGGCGACCGAGCTACCGCCGACGCATTTCCGGACGCTCGACGATCTGACCGTCTCGTCGATCGGCCTCGGAACCTACCTCGGCGACGAGGACGACGAGACCGATCGAGGTTACGGCCAGGCGATCGTCGACGCCGTGAATTCCGGCTGCAACCTGCTCGACACCGCCATCAACTACCGCGCGCAGCGGAGCGAGCGCGTGATCGGGCAGACGCTCGTGGCCCTCGAGCGCGAGCTCGGTCTTCCACGCGAGCAGATCGTCGTCTGCACGAAGGGTGGCTATCTCCCGTTCGACGGCGGCATGCCGGCCGACCCGTCGGCGTACGTGCGGGACACGTACGTTCGCCCCGGCATCATCACGGCAGAGGACGTCGTCGGCGGCGGGCACGTCATGACGCCGTGCTACCTCGAGGATCAGCTCGGGCGGAGCCTCCGGAACCTCGGGCTCGCGTCGGTCGACGTCTACTACGTCCACAATCCGGAGACGCAGCTCGGCGCGGTGTCGCGGCCGGAGTTCCTCGCACGCATCCGGGCGGCGTTCGAAATGCTGGAGCGCCAGGTCGCCGCCGGGCGCGTCGGCCGCTACGGCGTCGCGACGTGGAACGGCTTCCGCGTTCCGCCGGACGCCCGCGAGCATCTCTCGCTCGAGGAGCTCGCCGCGGCAGCCGAGGCGGTCGGCGGCGCCGGACACCACTTCCGCGTGATCCAGCTCCCGTACAACCTCGCGATGCCGGAAGCGTACGCGTCGGCGACGCAGCGACTCGGCGCCGAGCGCGTGACCGTCGTCGAGGCGGCCGCGCGGCTCGGGATCGCGGTCGTCGCGAGCGCGGCGATCCTCCAGGGCCAGCTCTCGCGACCGTTGCCGCAGGCGTTGACGGACGCGTTCCCGGGCCTCGAGACGTCGGCGCAGCGCGCGATCCAGTTCGTGCGCTCGACGCCCGGCCTCACCGCCACGCTCGTCGGCATGAGCCGGCGCGAGCACGTCACCGAGAACCTCGGCGTCGCGCGCGTCGCGCCGAGCCCGACGGGCGTCGCGTCGCTCTTCAAGGCTGCCTAGTGGCGATCCGAATCACGCGCGTCTACACGCGTCGCGGCGACCACGGTGAGACGGACCTCGTGGGTGGCGCCCGCGTCCCGAAGGACAGCGCGCGGATCGACGCGTACGGGACCGTGGACGAGCTGAACGCCGCGATCGGGGTCGTGCGCGCCGTGAACGCCGAGCCGCGCCGAGCGCTCGCGGGACAACGCCGGGGGCAGGCGGCGATCGTCCAGTTGGATCGGCTGCTGAAGCGCCTCCAGAACGAGCTCTTCGACCTCGGCGGCGAGCTGGCGACGCCGGCGAGCGAATTCCGCCCGGGGATGTTCCGCGTCGGGGCGGCCGAGGTAAAGGCACTCGAGGCCGAGATGGATCGCCTCCAGAAGGACCTCGCGCCGCTCAAGTCCTTCGTCCTCCCGGGCGGGGGACGTGTGAGCGCGTTCCTGCACGTCGCACGGACCGTCTGCCGGCGCGCCGAGCGCGACGTCCTCCGGCTGATGCGCCACGAGGACGTGGGCGAGTGGCCGCTCGCGTACCTGAACCGTCTGTCCGATCTGCTCTTCGTGCTCTCGCGGTGGATCGGTCACCACCTGGGCGAGCAGGAGTTCCTCTGGGAGCGTCCGCTCCAGCGCGAAGCCGAGATGCGCGCGCGCCGGAAGCGCTGAGCGTCCATGCCGGTCAAGAGTCCCGACCTGCATGGCAACGTTCCGGACGACTCACCGGTCGCGCTCCTGCTGATCGACGTCATCAACGACCTCGAGTTCGACGCTGGCACCGCGCTGCTGCCCGATGCCCGCGCCGCCGCCGAGCGCATCGCGGCGCTCAAGCGGCGCTGTCGCGCGGCCGGCATCCCGGCGGTGTACGTGAACGACAACTTCGGGCGCTGGCGCTCCGATCTCCGGACGCTCGTGCGGCACTGCCTCGACGACGGCGTCCGCGGACGACCGCTCTGCGAGCTCCTCCGGCCCGACGACGAGGACTACTTCGTTCTGAAGCCCAAGCACTCGGGCTTCTACTCGACGACCCTCGAGCTGCTCCTCCACCACCTCCGCGCCCACACGCTGATCGTCACTGGTTTGACCGCCGAGGGTTGCGTGCTATTCACGGCGAACGACGCCTTCATGCGTGACTTTCAGCTCGTCGTGCCGTCGGACTGCGTCGCGTCCGCCGATCCCGCGGATCGACGCCGCGCGCTCGAGCACATGGAGCGCGTCCTCCACGCCGACGTCCGCGCGTCGGTAGACCTCGATCCTCGCGCGCTCGCTCGCCGATGAAAGCGCCGATCTACTTCAAGCAGCTCGAGCTCGGCCCGATGCAGAACTACGTCTACCTGCTCGGCGATCCGCACACGCACGAGGCCGCGGTCGTCGACGCGGCGTGGGACGTCGACGCGATCGTCCGCACCGCCGAGGCGGACGGCTACCAGATCACGAAGGACCTCGTGACACACTTCCATCCCGATCACCTGGGCGGCAGCCTGATGGGCCACCAGATCATCGGCGCCGCCGAGCTCACCGCGCGCGTGCCGGCGAAGGTCTACGTCCACAAGGCCGAGGTGCCATTCGTGCACCGCGTGACCGGGCTGTCCGACTCGGACATAGTTGCGGTCGAGGGCGGCGACGAGACGAACGTCGGGCAGCTCAAGGTGAAGTTCGTGCACACGCCGGGACACACGCCCGGGTCGCAGTGCTTCCTCGTCGGCAACGCGCTCGTGTCGGGCGACACACTGTTCATCGGCTCCTGCGGGCGCGTCGACCTGCCGGGATCGAATCCCGAGGACATGTACCGGAGCCTGACGCAGACGCTCGGGGCGCTGCCCGACGACACGCTTCTCTATCCCGGCCACAACTATGCCGACCGTCCGCGCTCGACGATCGGCGACGAGAAGCGCACGAACATGATGATGCGCTTCACGAATCTCAAGGACTTCCTCTCGGTCATGAGCCCGCTCGGGGGCTGACCCCCGGCGGCACGGAGAGACGTTCGATGAAGGAGCTCTACCAGCTCGGAGAGACGCCGCCGCTCGGCGAGGTGCCGGCGCGCATGCTCGCACAGCTGATCCGCCAGGACCGCTTCGGCGAGCCGACGAAGGCCTTCAAGGTCGAGCAGGTCGAGGTGCCGGCGGAGCTGCGCCCCGACGAGGTCCTCGTCTGGGTCATGGCCGCCGGTGTCAACTACAACAACGTCTGGGCGTCGCTCGGCTCGCCGGTCGACGTCATCAAGAGCCGGCAGAAGGACCCGTATTTCCCCGACACACACCCGTTCCACATCGGCGGGAGCGACGCGTCGGGGATCGTGTGGAAGGTCGGCAGCGCCGTTCGCAATCTCAAGGTCGGCGACGAAGTCGTGATCCACTGCGGGGTCTGGAGCCAGGACGACCCGGTCCTCAAGGCCGGCGGCGATCCGATGTTCGGCCCGAGCTTCCGCATCTGGGGCTACGAGACGAGCTGGGGGAGCTTCGCGCAGTTCACCCGCGTGCAGGCGCACCAGTGCCTGCCGAAACCGAAGCACCTCACCTGGGAGGCGGCCGCGGCGTACATGCTCGTCGGCGCGACCGCGTATCGCATGCTCGCGGCGTGGCCGCCGCACACCGTGAAGAAGGGCGACGTCGTGCTCGTCTGGGGCGGCGCGGGCGGGCTCGGCTGCCAGGCGATCCAGATCGCGCGCGAGCTCGGTGGGATCCCCGTCGCCGTCATCTCGAGCGACGACAAGATCGAGTTCTGCACGCGGCTCGGCGCGAAGGGCTGCATCAACCGGAAGAACTTCTCGCACTGGGGGATGCTGCCGCACTGGAAGGACACCGCCAAGTACGCCGAGTGGGCGAAGGGCGCGCGCGCCTTCGGCGCCGCGATCTGGGAGGTCGTCGGCGAGCGGAAGAACCCGCGCATCGTCTTCGAGCATCCCGGCGAGGACACCGTGCCGACGTCGATTTTCGTCTGCGACACCGGCGGCATGGTCGTCATCTGCGCCGGCACGACCGGGTACAACGCGGTCGCGGACCTGCGCTATCTCTGGATGCGCCAGAAGCGCTTCCAGGGCTCGCACTTCGCGAACGACGACCAGGCGAAGGCGCTGAACGACCTGGTCGTCGCGCAGAAGGTCGATCCGTGTCTGTCGGAGACCTTCACCTTCGACCAGATCCCCCACGTCCACCAGCTGATGCACGACAACCGGCATCCGCCGGGGAACATGGCGTGCCTCGTGAACGCGCGGCCCGGCCTGCGCGACGTGCCCCGCTGACCATGCTCGACGACGACGACGTCCGGAAGATCGTCCAGGCGGTGCGCGCCGTCTTCAACGCCGAGCAGTCGGTGAGCGGTACGATCCAGGAGCGCTGGGCCGGCGGGCAGCTCATTCTCAAGCCCGGCAAGGCCGGGACGCAGGACAAGATCATCCCGATCGAAGCGTTCTTCCGGAAGATCGTCGCCGTGCGCGAGCGTCTCCGCGTCCTCGAGCAGCGGATCAACGCGCACCCGAAGCTCGCCGACGAGGATCGCCTCCAGCTCCAGGACTACATCACGCGCGCCTACGGCAGCCTCACCACCTTCAACCTGCTGTTCGCCGACGCCGAGGACCGGTTCATCGGGACCAAGGGCGCCGAGGAGAGCTGAGCGTCGTGGATCATTCCCCGGGCTTTCTGCGACTCGTCGCCGACGCCCGGACCCGCGTGCGCGAGCTGTCGATCGACGAGGTCGCCCGGATGCGCGCCGCCGGCGAGACGTTCGAGCTGCTCGACGTCCGCGAGGAAGAAGAATGGCGACGCGGCCACATCCCCGGTGCCCGCCACCTCTGCAAGGGCATCGTCGAGCGCGATATCGAGACCACGATCCCGCGGCTCGACACGCCCCTCGTCCTCTACTGCGGCGGCGGGTACCGCTCCGCGCTCGCCGCGGACGCGCTCCAGAAGATGGGCTACACGGGCGTCGCGTCGATGGACGGCGGCTGGCGGGCGTGGACGGCCGCCGGGCTGCCGGTCGCGCGCGAGCCGTAGCAGCTTGGCTTCTCACGCGCGGCGCCTATAATCCCGCCGCACGCGGAGGGGATGATGCGGATCGCGGCGCAGTGGGACCCGGCGGCGAACGTCTGTCTCTACCGCGGCGACACGCTCGACCTGCTGCGCGCGATGCCCGACGCGTCCGCGCAGCTCGTCATCACGTCGCCGCCGTACAACATCGGCAAGGTCTACGAGCGGCGGCGGAAGCTCGGCCTCGACGAATACGTCGCGGCGCAGCGACGCGTGATCGACGAGGCCGTCCGCCTCCTCCGTCCCGGCGGCAGCATCTGCTGGGAGGTCGGGAACCACGTGACGCCCGACGGCATCGTCCCGCTGGACGTCGTCCTCCATCCGCTCTTTGCCCGGCACACCGACCTCCGGCTGCGCAATCGCATCGTCTGGCACTTCGGACACGGGCTCCACTGCCGGAGCCGGTTCTCGGGCCGCTACGAGGTGATCCTCTGGTTCACCAAGGGCGACCGCTATCGCTTCGACGTCGACCCGATCCGGGTCCCACAGAAGTATCCCGGCAAGCGTGCGTGGAAGGGGGCGAATGCCGGCGCGTATACCGGGAACCCGCTCGGAAAGAATCCGGGCGACGTGTGGACGTTCCCGAACGTGAAGGCGAACCACGTCGAGAAGACGATCCATCCCTGCCAGTTTCCCGTCGAGCTCGTCGAGCGGTTCGTGCTCGCGGTGACCGCGCCGGGCGACCTCGTGGTCGACCCGTTCATGGGCGTCGGCACGACCGCGTGCGCCGCCGTGCTGCGCGGACGTCGCGCCGCGGGCGCCGAGCTGGTCGCCGATTACGTGCGCATCGCCCGGGCGCGGATCCGTCTCGCGGCACGCGGCCAGCTGCAGACGCGGCCGATCGATCGCCCGCTCCACGAGCCCGATCCACGCTCCGCGCTCGCACGACGAGACGGGAGCGCCGCGGCGTCCGCACGTCCGCGCCGCAAGCGCGCGCCGACGCAGGGACTCCGGATCGCGTCGCTCGCGCTCGCGGCGTCCGGCTCGCAGCTCCCGAGCGCCTGACGTCGCCGGGCTCGGCCAGAAGACGATCCGTCCCTATTCCGACTTCCTCCTCCACGACATGGGCAGCCTCGGCGACGGGATCGCACAGGGACAGGCGACGGGGGCGCGAGTTCCGGACGGCGCCGCTCTGGGGCATCCGTCTCCTGACGACTTTCCTGCACGACGGGCGCGCGGCCTCGATCGAGGAAGCGATCCTGGCCCACGACGGCAGGGCCGGAAGGCGCGCGACCGCTTCGCGGGCCTGTCGAAGGACAAGCAGGCGAAGCTGCTCGGGTTCCTGAAGAAGCTGTAGACGCTCAGCCGCCGAGGAGCCCGCGCGCGATCACCTTCAGCTCGAGGATCGGCTTCACGCCCTCGAAGATCGGGAGCACCAGCGCGTCGACGACGTGGCGGGAGATCGCGAACTCCTCGGCGTAGCCCCAGCCGCCGTGGATGAGCTGCCCCTCCTGCGTCACCGCGACCGCGACGTCGGAAGCGAAGAGCTTCGCCATGGCCGGCTCGAGCGATACGGTCTCGTCCGCGTCCATCGCGCGCGCCGCCGCGTAGGTGAGCTGCCGCGCAGCCGCGAGGGACGTCGCCATTCGGCCGAGCTTGTACTGCGTCAGATGGAAGTCGCCGATCGGCCGTCCGAACTGCTTCCGCTCGCCGGCATAGGTCGCCGCCGCCTCGAGCGCCGCCTGCGCGAGACCGGACGCGCGCCCACCCGTCTGCAGCCGTCCCGCGGCGAAGCCCTGCATCTGGAGGTAGAACCCCTTCCCTTCCCCCGCCGCTTCGCCGATCAGGTTCTCGGCCGGCACGAAATACCGATCGAAGCCGAGCGTGTACGAGTGCATCCCCCGATAGCCCGGCGTCGCGTCCGCCTTCCCGTGCAGGACGCCGCCATCCGGCTGGCGCATCTCGAACTCGTGTCCGGGGAAAGGGTCCTTCGGCACGATGAAGAGCGAGAGGCCGCGCGCGCCCGCCTTCGCGTCCGGGTTCGTCCGCGCGAGCAGCGCGAGCACGTTCGCGCGGCCCGCGAACGTGCACCACGCCTTCGCCCCGGAGATGAGCCAGCCGCCGTCGACACGCTCGGCGCGGCAGCGGACCGACGCGACGTCGGAGCCGGTGTCGGGCTCCGTCACGGAGATCCCGACCATGAGCTCTCCCGCCGCGACGGGTGGCAGCCATTTCTTCTTCTGCGCGTCGGTGCCGCCCTTGAGGAGCGCCTTCGTCAGGATCTCCGGGCGCGTGATGAGGCTGCCGGCCGCGGCGAGCGACGCCGCCGACAGCTCCTCGGTGATGACGATCATCACGAGGTTTCCCATGCCCTGCCCGCCGTACTCCTCGGGGACCGACATGCCGAAGTAGCCGAGCTCGGCCATCTGCCGGATGATCGCGTCCGGGACGAGCTCGTCGTGGCGGTGGATGCGCTCGGCGAGCGGCACGACCTCCTTCCGCGCGAACGCCCGCGCCGAGTCGCGCGCCATCTCGGCGACGTCGCCGTCGATCGCGCAGTTGTTGGCGCCGCGGGTCCGGATGACCTCGCGACCGATCTCCCGGAAGCGGGACTCGTGCTGGGCGGCGCGCGCCGCGGCCAGGACGTCCGGCGCGGCGAGCGTCCGCGCGAGCACGGCGTCCGAGACGCCGAAGTCGTCCGGATGCGCCTCGATCTGCGCGCGCAGCCGGCTCGCGACCTCGCCCGCGAACGCCGCCGTCATGAGCGACGTCGTGGCATCGGACTGTGCGCTCGCGTCGGCGGCCAGCGCTTCGGCCGCCGCGGCTTCGGTCGCCGCGTAGGCGAGCCGCTCGGCGTGGACCTGGTGATCGTCGATCGCTTTGCCGCCGTCGGTGGCGCGTTTTCCCGACGCGAGCGCCTCGTCGAGCGCCCCGCGGATGGCCGCGATGATCTTTCCCGTCGCCTCGCTCATCCGGGCATCTAACACTGGGGCGGCGGGCAAGACCAGCGTTCGCCGAGCGTGGCATCGAGGCGCTGGCGACCTGCGGGCGACGTCCGTTACGCTATCCGTCGTGCGGAACGCTTACCTCATCGGCGAGAAGGTCTATCTTCGGCCGCTCGAAGAGTCCGACGTTCCGGGGTTCTACGGCTTTCTCGCCGACCCGGACGTACGGCGAACGCTCGTCATTCGCGCCACGGTCGTCACCGAGTCCAGCTCCCGCGAGTACGTCCGGGGCGCGGCCGCGCGCCGCGATCAGCTCTTCGCGATCGTGACACGCGACGACGACGTCCACATCGGGAACGCCGGCATCCACGACATCGACGCCGTAAACCAGCGCGCCGAGCTCGGCCTCGTCATCGGACGGAAGGAGGTCTGGGGACGGGGCTACGGGACGGAGGCCGCGCGCCTCGTCTGCCGCCACGGCTTCGCGACGCTGAACCTCCACCGCATCTCGCTCTCCTGCTACGCGATCAACGAGCGCGGGCTCGCGCTCTACCGGCGCGTCGGCTTCCGGGAGGAAGGCCGGCGGCGCGAGCACGTCTTCATCGAGGGCCGCTGGGTCGACGAGGTGGTGATGGGGCTGCTGCGCGGCGAGCTCGTCGACTGACCGTCAGCGGAGACGGCGCCAGAGGAGCCAGACCGCGAGCCACGGACCGACGACGCCCGGCACGGCGAACAGGACGTACGTCCACGGTGCGAACTGCCGGGGAACAACAGCACGACGTTGACCGTCGCCCATACGGCGTAGGCGACGCCGAGCGGCAGCGCGTACGGGCGCGCGAGCCAGAGCCCATAGGCGTAGACGAGCATGACGACGCCGAAGATGGGCGCGACGATCGTGCTCGCGATCCCGTGGAGCAGGCGGCCGACCACGACGAAGCCGCTGCCCGCGGCGAACGGCTTTCCCAGGTTGGTGAGCGCGCGGAGCGCGATCAGGACCGCGATCACCTTGCGAGCGAGGTCTGCCATGGCTCCTTCTCCGGCGTCTCGGGAGGGTCTGGCAAGGAGCCCGGAGCGGTTGACTCCGTAGCAACGAGGCCGCCCGCGGATTGACGCGACCCGCGGAAGTATCGTAGCCACACCCGCCGAGGAGGTCTCGTCCACGATGGAGATTCGCAGCGTCGGCGTCCTCGGCGCCGGACAGATGGGCCTGGGCATCGCGCAGGCGTCGGCCCGCGCCGGCTACGAGACCATCATGGCGAAGGCGACGCCGGGCGGGCTCGACGCGCAGCGTGGCAAGGTCGAGAAGCAGCTCCAGAAGGACGTCGAGCGCGGGAAGCTGACGGCCGCCGACCACGGCGCGCTCCTCGAGCGCCTCCGCTGGACGACGCACCTCCACGACCTCGCGGACGTCGACCTCGTGATCGAGTCGATCGTCGAGGAGCTGCCGGTGAAGCGCGATCACTTCACGCGCCTCGACGAGGTCGTGAAGAACGAGGCGATCTTCGCGACCAACACCTCGACGCTCACCGTGACCGAGCTCGCGGCGGTCACGAACCGCCCCGACCGGTTCCTCGGGCTCCACTTCTTCAATCCCGTGCACGCGATGAAGCTCGTCGAGGTCGCGCCGGGGATGAAGACGTCGCCCGAGACCATCGAGACGTGCGTCGCGTTCGCGAAGCGCCTGGGGAAGGCGCCGGTCGTCGTCGCGGACTCGACCGGCTACATCGTGAACCGCCTCCTCGTCCCGTACATGGTCGACGCGATCGGCTGTCTCGAGCGCGGCCTCGGCTCGATCGCGGACATCGACGCCGCGATGCAGAACGGCGCGAACCATCCGATGGGGCCGCTGGCACTCGCCGACTTCATCGGCCTCGACATCGTGTTCCACATGGCCTCGCTGCTGCAGGAGGAGTACAAGGACGCGCGCTTCGCGCCGCCCCCGCTCCTCCGCCGGCTCGTGCTCGCAGGCTACCTCGGGCGGAAGAGCGGCCTCGGCTTCTACGACTACCGCCAGGGCGCGCCGTCGCCGCACGAGGCGATCCTCCAGCGCAACGCCCGCTAGCGGATGCGGTTCTACGAGTACGAGGCGAAGGCGCTCTTCCGGCGCCACGGGACGCCGCTGCCGAAGGGTCGCGTCGCCCGGACGGCCGCAGAGGCGAAGGAGATCGCGGCCGAGCTTGCGGGGCCGGTCGTCCTCAAGTCGCAGGTCCTGACCGGCGGGCGGATGAAGGCCGGCGGCGTGAAGTTCGCCGACAACCCGGCCGACGCCGAGGCCGCCGCGGCCGCGATCCTCGCGCTCGAGATCAAGGGGCAGAAGCCGCGCGGCGTCCTCGTCGAGCAGCGCGCGCCCGTCGCCCAGGAGTACTTCGCCGCCGTCACGTGGGACGGCCGCCGGAAGCTTCCGGTCCTCGTCTTCAGCGACATGGGCGGGATCGACATCGAGGAGGTCGCGGAGACCCATCCCGAGCACGTGTCGCAGGTCCACATCTCGACGCTCCTTCCCTTCAGCCCGTACAAGGCGAAGGAGGCGATCGCCGCCGTCGGGGTCACGGGCGACGATCTGAACCGTCTCACGCCGATCGTCGCGACGCTCGTCGAGATCTTTCTCCGCTACGACCTGACGCTCGCCGAGATCAACCCGCTCGGGAAGCTCCAGGACGGGCGCTTCGTCGTCCTCGATGGGCACGTCGACCTCGAAGCCGAGGCGCGCGACAAGCACGCGAAGCTCGTCGACGAGCTCGGGATCGGCAAGGAAGAGACGCGCATGGCGCGGCCACCGACGCCGTTCGAGATCCGCGGCGCCGAGGTCGATGCGTCCGACCACCGCGGCGTCGCCGGCAACGTCGTCGAGTTCGACGGCGATCTCGGGCTCGTGATCGGCGCGGGCGGCGGCTCGCTGACCCTCTTCGACGCGATCCGCAAGCACGGCGGCCGGCCGGCGAACTACTGCGAGATCGGCGGCAACCCGAGCGTCAAGAAGGCGTGCGAGCTGACGAAGCTCATCCTGTCGAAGCCGGGCGTCAAGAAGATCGCCGTCATGATGAACGTCGTGTCGAACACGCGCGTCGACATCGTCGCGCGCGGCGTGATCAAGGGCTGCGTCGAATCGAAGCGCGATCCGTCGGAGACGATCGCGATCTTCCGCATCCCGGGCGCGTGGGAGGACGACGGCTTCAAAATTCTCCGGAAGTACCGCGTCGAGTACTGCGACCGGACGGTGTCGATGTACGAGGCCGCACGGCGCGCGGTCGCGAAGATGGGCGCCTGAGCGCCCGGCTCAGCCGGGCCTGCGATCGTACATCTCCCGCGTCACGCGGCTCATGAAGCGGACGAGCGTCCGGCGCGGGAGCGCCCGGTGGAGGACGAACGCGGAGAGGCGGTTCGTCCGTCCCGCGATCGCGCTCGGCCCTCTGCCGAGGGCCGCGAGCGCCTCGGCGATCGTGTCCGCCGGGTTCATGAGTGGCGCCGAGAGGACGCCCGTCGATCGCGGCTGCGACGCCAGATACGCCGGCGTCCGCGTCGCACCGGGACAGAACGCGAGCACGTCGACGCCGTGGTCCCCGAGCTCGTCCCAGAGCGACTCGCCGAGCACGAGGTCGAACGCTTTCGTGGCCGCGTAGGTCCCGACCATCGCCTGGCCCTGGAACCCCGAGAGCGACGACATGAGGACGATGCCGCCGCGCCCGCGAGCCACCATCGCCCGGCCGAAGTGATCCGCGAGAAGGAGCGGACCGCGGCAGTTGACGTCGAGCATCCGGAGCTTCTCCTCGATCGCGACGTCCAGGAAGCGTCCGACCACCGAATGCGCCGCGTTGTAGACGAGAAATCCGATCTCGAGGTCGCGCGTCGCTTCGACGATCCGGTCGCGCACGTCGGTGGCGGCGAGGTCGACGACGGCGGCGCGCGTCGCGACGCCATGCTCTGCCGCGAGCGTGCGCGCAAGCGACTCGAGCGGGTCCGGCGCCTCGGCGACCAGGCAGACGTTCAACCCTTTCGCCGCGAGCTGGCGCGAGTATTCGGCGCCCATGCCGAGCGACCCGCCGGCAACCAGCGCCCACGGTCCGTACCGGTCGCGGAAAACGGCATCTGTCCCCATGCGCGCGCGTCTAGCACGGCCGCACGTCGAACGGCACGCGCCGCGTCCTTGATTTCGCGCGAATCCGCGTGGTACCTCGCAGCGCCGCGTCACGCATGTCGATCCTCATCAATCGCGACACTACCTTCATCGTGCAGGGCATCACCGGCCGCGAGGCGGTGAACCTGACGCGCGAGTGCCTCGACTACGGCAGCAAGATCGTCGGCGGCGTGACCCCGGGCCGCGCCGGCCGCGACGTGTACGGCGTCCCCGTGTACGACTGCGTGCGCGATATCACGGCGAAGACGCACGTCGACGGCGCGGTCGTCACCGTGCCGCCGCGGTTCACGCGGGACGCCGTCGTCGAGGCGATCGAGGCCGGCGTGAAGCTGCTCGTCGTCGTGACCGAGCGGATCCCGCGCGGCGAGGTCGCACAGATGGTCGAGCTCGCCCGGCTCCGCGGGGCGCGCATCATCGGGCCGAACTGCCTCGGCATCCTGTCGCCCGACGAGGCGAAGATGGGCGGCCTCGGTGGTCCCGCGGTGAACGTTCGCCGCGCGTTCAAGAAGGGGCCGATCGGCGTCATGTCGCGCTCGGGTGGGATGACGACCGAGATCTGCAACACGCTCTCCGCGGCCGGCCTCGGCCAGTCGACCGCCGTCTCGATCGGCGGCGACGCGATCATCGGGTCGACGTACGCGGAGCTGATGCCGCTCTTCGAGGCCGACGGGGAGACGAAGGCGATCGTCATCTACTCCGAGCCCGGTGGGCGGATGGAGGCGGAGCTCGCCGACTGGGTCCGCGAGAACAAGAGCCGGCTCCCGATCGTCGCCTTCATGGCCGGACGCTTCATGGACGAGATGCCGGGCATGCGGTTCGGCCACGCGGGGACGATCGTCGAGGGCAAGGCGGACACGACCGCCGACAAGATCGAGCGCATGAAGGCCGCGGGAATCTCCGTCGCCGAGCGGATCGAAGACATCCCGGCGCTCGTGAACGAGCGGCTGCGAGGCCACTGATGCCGGGCATGTTCATCGACGTGCAGGTCGACCCGACGGTCGCCGCCGATGCAATGCTCGCGAAGAAGCTCACCGAGGTCTGTCCGGTGAACATCTTCGCGCAGCAGACCGATGGGCGGCTCCGGATCGTCGAGGAGAACCTCGATGAGTGCGTGCTGTGCGAGCTCTGCCTGAAGGCAGCGCCGTCGGGCACGGTCCGGGTCCTGAAGCTCTACGAGGACTGATCGCTGCGCGTCGCGCAGCCCCAGTCCGGCAGCATGGCCGCGCCCGCGACGGCCGACAGTGCACTCCACGCCACCATGGGCAGCACGTGCCACCCGAGCACGTGGCTCGCCGCATCGACCGGACACGCGATGCGCACCACCGCTGCACCGAGGAGAAACGCCGCACCGCCCACGTAGATACCGGCGAGGCCGGCGTCGAGCGGCACGCCGCGCCTCACCGCGACGAATAGCGCCGTCCACGGGAGCGATCCGAACAGTGCGACGCAGAGCGCACATTGGACGCCCGGCACGGCAGGAATCGCGGGCGCCGGAGCGGGCTCGGAGAGGACGACGACGACCGCAACCGCTCCGAGACCGACCGCGACGAAGCCAGCGCGGGGTCGCGCGCGGCCCGGCACGGCTGCCAGCAGCGCCGCCATCGCTGCGGTGACGGCAGCCGCGAGGAAGGCGGCCAGCTCGACGAGGTAGAGCGGCCGCCGAAGCGCGTCCGCCACATCCGGACGGAGACCGCCCCACATTGCCGTCGCCATCACCGTAACGGCGAGCGCCACCCATACCGCGAGCCGAAGGGTCGGGGGCCAGAGCCGGCGCACCGGTCGCGCGTCCGCCTTCAAACGCTCGACCAGAACGTCGTGAATCGCAGGGACCTCGCCGCCGTCACGCATCATAGCAGCCGACGGAACGTCCGAAACGCACGGTGGGCCCGGACCCTCATCGCACCCACCGTCGTTCCGGCCCGTCGTGCGGCCGCCTCGATCGGTACGCCCTCGACGCGCAGGAGAATGAGCGCCTCGCGCTGCGTCCGCGAGAGCGCGCCGATGGCCTGCTCGAGCTGTGGCTTCAGGTGACCGGCATCTTCGGCGGCCGCCTCGGGCAACACCTCGGGGCGGATTTCCCGGGCGCGGTGCACGACCCGGCGCGCGTAGTTCCGCACGACGTGGCGCGCGATCGTGAAGAGCCACGGCTCGAGCGGGCGCCGCGGGTCGTAGGTGTGCCGCGCCCGGTGCAGCGACAGGAAGACCTCCTGGTAGAGATCCCGTGCGTCTTCGGCGTCTCGCACTCGGCGGCGCAAGAACTTCATCACGATCGGTCCGAGCTCGTCCAGCAGCTCACAATACGCCTCCGCGTCACCGCGCTGGGCCTCGCCCATGAGCCGCGCCCGACGCCGGCTCACTCGCTGGAGGCCCCCAACGTCATGTGGCGAATCGGCCGGCAAAAGTTACCGCGGCCAGAAAAAATATCGGCAAAAGCATCTGTCTCTCGGGGCGTCGTTCCCACGGACGCGCGCACCGAGCGCTTCTCTCTGCGTCGTCGTCATCCAAGACGCGTTCCGCGCCACCGCCGACGACGGTCGCTGCGTGCGCCTGGGGGGCCGGGTAACGAAACCGCTGGGACGCACAACTTCTCGCCCAGGAGCCGACGAATCCACGATCCGCAACATGGCGCGAGATCGATCCGGCGCTCCAGCGCCATCGCAGATCGAGCGGTACCGCGCGATGGCAGGCGCGCTGCCGGTGCATGCTCGATCGCGAGACGAACCGGCGTGCCGGAAGGCCGCACCGCGCGGCGAACGGCCTCACGCCATCGTGGTCGGCACGGAAACTCGGCCTGACACGGACGGAACGGGACCAAAGGTCATGGACGCCGCCGAAGCTGCGGGCCGAGCCATCGAAGCGGGCTCCAATTTCTTCCTTCTCTTCAGCTCCCGGCCGAACTCCAGGGCCGACATGGATCACGCCGGGATGCAGTAGGCATCGCGTTCGCTCGACCGGGCCGGCTCGCAAAGCGATCTTCCCCACGCTAGGAAAGACGCATGCGAAGCCCGCGCGACTTCCTGAAGCCGCTCGCCCTCGGGGCCCCGGAGCCCGTGCGCGAGATCCCGGTGAAGCCGTCCCGCTGCATCCACTTCTTCGATCCGTCGAACCCGAAGATGGCCGCGAAGCTCCCCGAGGTCGCGCCGAAGACCGACATCCTCCTCGGGAACCTCGAGGATGCGATCCCCGCGGACCGGAAGATCGACGCGCGCGAGGGCCTCGTGAAGGTCGGCCGGGAGGTCGACCTCGGCGCGACGCCGCTCTGGACGCGCGTCAACAGCCTCGACAGCCCGTGGTTCCTCGACGACGTGACCCGGCTCGTCGGGGAAATCGGAAACCGGCTGGAAGTCATCATGATCCCGAAGGTCGAGGGGCCGTGGGACATCCACTACGTCGACCGCCTCCTCGCCCAGCTCGAGGCGCGTCACGAGCTCGGGCGCCCCCTCCTCGTCCACGCGATCCTCGAGACCGCGCTCGGCGTGACGAACGTCGAGGAGATCTGCGCCGCGAGCCCGCGCATGCAGGGCATCAGCTTCGGCCCCGCGGACCTGGCCGCGTCGCGCCGCATGAAGACGACGCGAGTCGGCGGCGGTCATCCGGCCTATCTCGTGCGGACCGATCCCGACCCGAAGAACCCGACGGCGCCGCGGACGACCGCGCAGCAGGATCCGTGGCACTACTCGATCGCGCGCATGGTCGACGCCTGCGCCTCGACCGGCTGCCTCCCCTTCTACGGGCCCTTCGGCGACATCTCCGATCCCGTCGGATGCGAGGATCAGTTCCGCGCCGCGTTTCTCCTCGGCTGCGTTGGCGCCTGGTCGCTCCATCCGAGCCAGATCGACATCGCAAAGCGCGTCTTCAGCCCGCCGGTCGAGGAGGTGCTCTTCGCGAAACGCGTGCTCGAGGCGATGCCCGACGGCCGCGGCGTCCTCATGCTCGACGGCAAGATGCAGGACGACGCGACCTGGAAGCAGTGTCGCGTGATGGTAAACCTCGCGAAGCTGCTCGCGGCGAAGGATCCGGAGCTCGCGAAGGCCTACGGGTTCTGACGCCGCGTCCGCGGCGCGGCGAGCGTTGACCCGTCGATCGCGCCTGGCGAAGCGCGACCGCCTGCGCTAGGACCGCCCGCATGTTGACCCGTGTGCACCACGTCGGCCTCGTCGTGCGTCGGCTCGAGGACGGGCTCGCGTTCTGGCGCGATCGGCTCGGTCTCCGCATCTCGAAGGAAGCGACCGTCCGCGATCAGGGCGTGCGCGCGGCGCTCCTCCCGATCGGGCGGAGCGAGATCGAGCTGCTCGAGCCGATCGATCCGGCGGGCGGCGTCGCCAAGTTCCTCGAGCGACGCGGTGAAGGGCTCCACCACGTCTGCTTCGAGACGCCCGACGTCGCCGCCGAGCTCGGGACCGCCCGCGAGCGCGGCTTTCCGCTGATCGACGAGAAGCCCCGCCCCGGCCTCGCCGGCATGATCTGCTTCCTGCACCCGAAGGGAACGCGCGGGGTCCTGGTCGAGTTCGCGACGCCGCCGCCGGGCGACCATCACGCCGGCGCCGCGTCGACGGGAGCGCTCGCGGGGCTCGCGCTCGCCGAGGTCACCGCGCGGAGTCGGGAGGCCGCGAGTGCGGCGGAGCTCTTCGCCGAGCGCCTCGGGCTCGCCCGCGACGGGACGAGGAGCGAGGCCGGGCTCGTGTCGGCCTCGGTCAGCGTCGGCGGGGTGCGACTCCGATTCGTGGCGGCCGACCCACAGGCAGCGGGTCCCGACGCTGCCGCGTTCCGCGCGGCCCTCGAGACGAACGGCGAGGGTCTTTCGGGGCTCGTGCTCCAGGTCGCCGATGCCGGCGCGGCCGCGGATGCGCTCGCGGCGCTCTCGCCAGCGCGCGCGGCCGGCGCGTTCGACCTCGACGGCGCGCGCTGTCACGGCGTTCCGCTGACCGTCCGGGCTACGGCGTAGCGACGTCGAGCTCCCGGAGCGCGCCGGCGAGCGCCTCGTAGTCGGCGCGCTCGTTGTACAGCTGACACGAGACCCGGATCAGGCGCTTCGGCGCGTGCGGCCACGCCATCACCGGGACCTCGATCGCGAACCGGTCGAAGAGCACGTTCTGGAGCGGATCGAGCCCAATTGGTGCGCCCAGGCCATCCGGCAGTGGCACGGTCGCGAGCGATCCGATCATCTCGTCCGGGCACGGCGCGGGGATCCCGCGTCCCGCACACAGGATGGTCCGCGCCTCGAGCGCGAGCGCCCGGTTCCGCCCCATCACGTCGGGCCACCCACCAGGCATGAGCGAAGCCATGAACCGGATCGCATCCGGGATGCAGAGGTACGCCGTCGGGTCGTCCGTCCCCGACCAGTCGAATTCGAGCCGGAAGCGCGACCGGTCGGTGCGCGGCGAGTTCGCACCGTGGCTGATCGCGAGCGGCCGGACCTGCTGCTGGCGGTCACGTCGCACGTACAGGAAGCCGGCGCCCTTCGGTGCGCAGAGCCACTTGTGGCAGTTCCCCGCGTAGTACGTCGGCGCGATCGCCTGGACGTCGAGCGCGACCATCCCGGCGGCGTGCGCACCATCGACGAGCGTCTCGACGCCGCGCGCGTCGAGCTCGCGCACGAGCCGCGCGATCGGGAAGACGAGGCCCGTCGGGCTCGTCACGTGCTCGACGAGGGCGAGGCGCGTGCGCGGACCGACGCACGCCATCATCGCCTCGACGACGTCGGCGGGCGATCGGATCGGGAACGGTATGCGCGCCACGACGACGCGTGCCCCGGCTGCCGCCGCGACGAAGTCGAGCGCCGTGCGGCACGCATTGTACGCGTGATCGCTGACGAGCAGCTCGTCGCCCGCGACCAGCGGAAACGACCGGAGGACGGCGTTCACCCCGGAGGTGACGTTCGGGACGAAGGCGAGGCCCTCGGCGTCGGCGCCGATGAAGTCCGCGAGCGCGCGCCGGGCGTCGTCGAGGAGACCCTCGAGCTCGCGCAGGAAGAAGCGGACGGGCTCGCGCTCCATCTGCTCGCGGAGCCGCTGCTGCACCGCGAGCACCGGCTTCGGACAGGCGCCGAACGAGCCGTGGTTCAGGAAGCGGATCGTCGGGTCGAGCGACCAGGGATGGCGCAGCGCGGCTGACACCCGCCGATGATAGCGACCGGCGACGGGCGAGCGAAACGATCCCGTCGCGACGTTCGTGCTACGACACGGTGGGTGCGGAAGTGCTTGCCCATGTCGGTCGCCGGCGGGTAAAGTGAGGCGCCCCGCATGACCCAAAATCCCGAGGAAAGAGGTCGAACGTGAACAGCGCTCTCCAGACCTGGGTGGACGAGACCGCCGCCCTCACCCAGCCGTCCCGCGTGCAATGGATCGACGGCTCGCAGGCCGAGAACGATCGGCTCATCGCCGAGATGCTCGACACGCGCGTCCTGTACCGCCTGAACCAGGAGCGCTACCCGAACTGCTACCTCCATCGGAGCGATCCGAGCGACGTGGCCCGGACGGAGCACCTCACGTTCATCTGCTCGCGCGCGCGCGAGGATGCGGGACCCACCAACAACTGGATGGCGCCCGACGAGGCCAAGAAGAAGGTCCAGCCCCTGTTCGCCGGCGCGATGCGCGGGCGGACGATGTACGTGATCCCGTACGTCATGGGCCCGGTCGGCTCACCGTTCAGCAAGGTCGGCATCGAGATCACCGACAGCCCGTACGTCGTCGCGAACATGCGGATCATGACGCGCATGGGCGAGCCCGCGATGCGGCAGCTCGGCGAGCGCGGCGAATTCGTGAAGGGCCTGCACTCGCTCGGCGACTTGAGCCCCGACCGCCGCTTCATCCTCCACTTCCCCGAAGAGAAGGCGATCTGGAGCGTCGGCTCCGGGTACGGCGGCAATGCGCTCCTCGGGAAAAAGTGCTTCGCGCTCCGCATCGCGAGCGTCCAGGCGCGCGAGGAGGGTTGGCTCGCCGAGCACATGCTGATCCTCGGCCTCGAGAGTCCCGAGGGCGAGATCCACTACATCGCGGCCGCGTTCCCGAGCGCCTGCGGCAAGACGAACCTCGCGATGCTCGTCCCGCCGGCGTCCCAGAAGGGCTGGAAGGTGTGGACGGTCGGCGACGACATCGCCTGGCTCCGTCCCGGACCCGACGGGCGTCTGTGGGCGATCAATCCCGAGGCCGGCTTCTTCGGCGTCGCCCCCGGCACGTCGTGGAAGACGAACCCGAACGCGATCGCGTCGGTGCAGAAGAACTCGATCTTCACGAACGTCGCCGTCACCGACGACGGCTGTCCCTGGTGGGAGGGGATCGGTGACGCGCCGGATCACCTGATCGACTGGAAGGGACGCGACTGGCGGAAGGGCTCGACCGAGAAGGCCGCGCACCCGAACTCGCGCTTCACGGCGCCTGCGTCGCAGTGCCCGTCGATCTCGCCCAAGTTCAACGATCCGCAGGGCGTCCCGATCTCGGCGTTCGTGTTCGGCGGACGGCGCGCGCGGACCGCACCCCTCGTCTTCCAGGCGTTCGACTGGAACCACGGCGTGTTCGTCGGCGCCTCCGTCGCGTCGGAGACGACCGCGGCGCAGACCGGCGCGGTGGGCGTCGTCCGTCGCGATCCGATGGCGATGCTGCCCTTCTGCGGCTACAACATGGGCGACTATTTCGGGCACTGGGTCGCGATGGGGAAGGCGGTGAAGCAGCCGCCGGCGATCTTCCACGTGAACTGGTTCCGGCAGGACGCTGACGGCAAGTTCCTCTGGCCGGGCTTCGGCGAGAACGTGCGCGTGCTGCGCTGGGCGATCGAGCGCTGTCGCGGCACGGGGAACGCCGTCGAGTCACCGATCGGCTACCTGCCCGCACCGGGCGCGCTCGATACGCACGCGCTCGACGTCGACGAGCGGACGATGGCCGATCTCCTGAGCGTCTCCAAGGACGACTGGCGCACGGAGGCGGCGGGGATCGGCGAGTTCTTCGCCAAGTTCGGCGACCGGCTCCCGGCCGAGATGGACCGGCAGCGGCAGGCGCTGCTGAAGCGTCTCGGCTGAGTCGCTTCATCGGAGCGGATGTCGGCGCCGGCGGACGAGGAGCTCGTCCTCCCGGACATCGGGTGCTTCGGCTGCTCCCCGTCGCGCCCCGATGGTCTCGGCATTCGGTTCCGTCGGCGCGGCGAGCGCGTCGTCAGCGACTACGCGATTCCCGCGTCGTTCCACGGCGCCCCGGGCGTCGCCCACGGTGGCATCGTCGCCACGCTGCTCGACGAGATGTCGTGTGCGGCCGCCGCGGTGCAGTTCGGCTGGTTCGTCGTCACGGGCGAGCTCACCGTCCGCTACGAGCGCGCGATCCCGCTGGAGACGTCCCTCCACCTCGAGGCGTGGGTCGCGAGCAGCGACCATCCGCGCTACGTCGTCGTCGAGGCCACGGTCGATCGCGACGGCGAGCGGCTGGCGCGTGCCACCAGCAAGATCTTCCGGCGCGACGCACCACCGAACGCTCCGTAGCAGTCAGCCGCGCGCGGCGGAGCGTGCGCGGGCGCGATCCGGACGGAGCGCCCGACGGAGCAGCTTCCCGTTCCGCGTGCGCGGCAGGTCGTCCACCAGGTAGACGACCTTCGGCGCCTTGTACGACGCGAGCCGGCCGCGTGCGTAGTCGGCGATCTCGTCCGGCGTGATCCCGTGTCCCGCGTGGGCGACCACGTACGCGACGACGAGGAGCTTCCCCGCCGCCACCTCCTCACCGGTCACGGCGGCGTCGGCCACGTCGGGATGGTCCTTCAGCACCCGCTCGACCTCGAACGGCGAGACGCGGTAGCCGAAGCTCTTGATGAGATCGTCGCGGCGGCCGAGGAACCAGAGGTAGCCGTCGGCGTCGCGCCGGGCGTAGTCGCCGGTGAGGAACCAGTCGTCCCGGAAGACGGCGGCCGTCTCCTCTGGCTTGTTCCAATAGCGAAGCATTAGCCCCGGGTCGGTCCGCGGGATGCAGAGCATCCCCTCTTCGTCCGTTGCGACCTCGCGCCAGGTCACGGGGTCGAGGAGCCGGACGTCGTGGCCGGGCTGCGCGAAGCCGGCGGCGCCGGGACGGATCGGACGCTGCGCGGTCTGGCAGAGGTAGTAGGAGCACTCGGTCATGCCGAGCCCCTCGTAGATGTCGAGGCCGAACCGCTCGCGCCAGGCGGTGAGGAGCTCCTCCGAGAGCATCTCGCCCGCACACATGCAGTGACGGAGCGTCGGCACGTCGACGCGGGCGAACGTCGTCTTCTGGATGATCTGTCGGTAGAGCGTCGGGACGCCGATGAAGATCGTCGCGTTGTGCCGCGCGATGAGGCGCGGCCAGAGGACGGCGTCGTTCACACCTTCGTGCACGAGCGCCGTGTGGCCACGGTAGAGCGGATCCATCATCCCGGTGCCGAGCACGTACGTCCAGTTGAACTTCCCGGAATGCAGCACGCGATCGCCCTCGGGACGGAAGTCGAACCAGTAGGTCGACGACGGCTGGCGGCCGAGGAGGGCGCGGTGGGCGTGGAGGACGCCCTTCGGATAGCCGGTCGTGCCCGACGTGTAGACGAGGTAGGCCGGATCGTCGGCCCGCGTCGGGTGCGACGGCGCCGGATCGGTGACGGCCGCCATCGCGGCGTCGAAGTCGAGGACGTGGACCCGGCCGCCCGACGCCGCGCCGCCGATCACCAGCACGTGCCGCAGATGCTCGAGACGTTCGAGCGTGCCGTGCATCGCTTCCCACGTCGCGCGATCGGTGACCATGACGGACGCCCCCGAGTCGGTCGCGAGGTAGAGCACCTCCTCGGCGGTGAGGAGGACGGACGTCGGCACCGGGATCGCGCCGCGCTTCATCGCGCCGAGAAACACGATCGGATACTCGAGGCAGTTCGGGAGGCGGATGAGCACGCGCTCGCCCGCGCCGACGCCGAGGTCGCGGAGCAGCCCCGCGAACCGGCTCGTCCGCTCGGCGAGCGCCGCGAACGTCACCTCGCGGACGCCCGTCGCGTCGTCGTCGACGAGCATCGCGACCCGGCGCTCGACCGGTGTCCCGAGATGCGCGTCGGTGCACGCGACTCCGATGTTGAACCGCTCGGGGACGTCCCAGGTCCACGGGGGAAACGCGGTCACGGCGGTCAGCGGAAGGCGGGCATGACGCGCTCGGCGAAGAGCCGTGCCGGCTCGCGCGTGTCGCGCCCGAAGAATTCGATGACGAAGAGCGTGCACCCGAGGGCCGTGTGCCGCGCGATCCGATCGACGACCTGCGCCGGCGTCCCCCAGATGCCGTGCTCCTCGAGCCCGGCGCCGAGGTGTCCGCCGTAGATCTTCTGCGCGCGGGCGAGCGCCGCTTTCGCCGTGTCGTCCGTCTCGCCGATCACGACGAGGCACTGCTGTGAGACCTCGATCGTCCCGAAGTCGCGCGCGGCCTCGTCGCAGTGCCGGCGGAGCGCCTCGACCTTGCGCGGGAGCTCCGGCTGGTGCACCGCGAGGTTGTTCCAGATGTCGGCGTGCCGGGCGGCGATCCCGAGAAGGACGCGCTCCCCGCCGCCCCCGATCAGGATCGGCGGCCGCTCGGCGGGCTTCGGCTCGCACATCGCGTCCCGCACCGTGAACACCTCGCCCTCGAACGTGACGCGCTCCTCCGTCCAGAGACGCTTCAGGATCTCGCAGCTCTCCTCGAGGGCACGGAGGCGCTTGCGGAGCGAGGGGAACGGGCAGCCGTACGCCTCGAACTCGGTCGCGAACCAGCCGGCGCCGAGGCCCGCGACCACCCGCCCGCTCGCCACCTGGTCGATCGTCGCGATCTGCTTCGCGAGGACGGCGGGGTTCCGGAAGAACGGCGGGGTGACGAGCGTCCCGAGCCGGACGCGCTCCGTGATGGCGGCGACGGCAGCGAGCTCGCTCCACGCCTCCAGGATCGGCAGGTTCGGCATGGGGACGCCATAGAGATGGTCGCAGACCCAGACCGAGTCGAAGCCGAGGCGGTCGAACTCCAGCGCCGCCGCCCGTGCTTCGTCCCAGCTCCGCTTGATCTGCGGCAGCGTCGCCCCGAACCGGATCGCCTTCGCCATCGTGTCGCCCTCCGACTCTCTTCGATACACCGCGACGGGTCCGCTCGTCGACGCGCCCGCGGCGACCTTCCCGCCGTCGTCGGTCGCGTGGTACGAAGCGCGCGGCGTGCCACTCGAGCTCGACCTCCTCGCGCCGGAATTCCTCGCCGACCCCTATCCCGTCTACCACCGTCTGCGCGCCGAAGACCCCGTCCACTGGGAGCCGAAGCAGAAGTTCTGGGCGCTGTCGCGGTACGACGACGCGCTCGCCGTCCTCCGCGATCCGCGCGTCTTCTCGAGCGCGATTCACGGCGCCTACCAGGGCGCGGACGCCGGCGTCGCGACCGGCGAATGGTTCGTCTTCCGGGACCCGCCGGACCACACGCGGCTCCGCGGGCTCGTGAACGCCGCCTTCACGCCGCGCGTCGTCGAGTCGCTGCGACCGCGCATCCAACGGATCGTCGACGATCTAGTCGACGACTGCGCCGCGCGCGGCGAGTTCGACGTGATCGCGGCGCTCGGGTTCCCGCTCCCGGCGATCGTCATCGCCGAGCTGCTCGGTGTTCCCCCCGAGGACCGCGCACGCTTCCGGGCGTGGTCGGCCGATCTCGCCGCGGTCGGTGGGATCGTCCGCACGGCGCCCGACCGGGCCGAGCGCATCCAGCGGGCACGGGACAGCGTCGCCGCGCTGAACGCGTACTTCCGGGAGTTCGTGCGCCGGCGACGCGATGCGCCGCGAGACGATCTGGTGAGCCGTCTCGCGGCGGCGACCCTCGAAGGCGACGCGCTGACCGAGCCGGAGCTGGTCGCGACCTGCGTGCTCCTGCTCTTCGCGGGGCACGAGACAACGACGAACCTGATCGGCAACGGAACGCTCGCCCTCCTCCGCCACCCCGACGCCCTCGCCCGGCTCCGGACCGACCCCACCCTCGTCGCTTCGGCCGTCGAGGAGCTCCTCCGCTACGAGAGTCCGGTCCAGGTACGCGTACGAATCGCCCGTCAGGACGTCGCCATCGGCGGCCAGCGCATCCGGGGCGGCGAGCGGGTCGTCGTCCTCGTCGGAGCCGCGAATCGCGACCCGAACCGCTTCCCGGATCCCGATCGACTCGACGTCGGCCGCCCGGACAATCGCCACCTCGCCTTCGGGCACGGCATCCACTTCTGCACGGGTGCGCCCCTCGCCCGGCTCGAGGGCGCGATCGCGATCGAGACGCTGCTACGGCGCTTCCCCGACCTGCACCTCGCGACCGAGGAGGTCGCCTGGCGAGAGACCGCGTCGCTCCGCGGCCTCAAGGCGCTTGCGGTCGCGCACCGCGGCGCCTTGCACGCGTGCACGTAGCCGGCAACGGTCCTGAACAAGATTCGCGGCCCGTTGTGATTTTAGAGATTCCTCTTGACGTGACCCCAGGACGCTGTGTACTGCTTCGCCCCTACTCGGCCCGCGCCCGTTCGTCCGAACGGCGGGACGCCGCGAGATCCGCCGCGCCGAATGAGGCTAGCGACCGTCGCCACCGCCCTCCGCCGGCTTCCGGCCTTCCGCAACGTGAGCCTCAGACTGCTCGAGGACCTCGTCGAGCTCGCGCCGATCGACCTCCTGAACCCGAACCCCGTCGCCCGGGACACCATGTTCGTCATGGCGCTCGACGGTCGCGTCGTGGTGGAGCCGCAGGGCGGAGCGCCGGGTCCGGGGCGGCTTTCGCACCGCCATCAGCTCGAACCGGGCGAGGTCTGCCACGCCCATGGCGCCGCCGTGCAGCTCCGGTCGCCCCGCGGTCAGCGCGCGCGGGCGATCACGATGGACCCGTTCCATCTCGCCCAGCTCCTCGACGCATCGCCCACCCTCGCCCGGAGTCTCCAGCTGTCGCTCGCCGACGACGGGGAGACGCTGCCCGGGCTCGACGCGGCGGCGACGTCGCCGGAATTCATCCTTCTGACCGAGGCACCCGGTCTCGGCGCGCCCGTCGAGATGCTCGCGCACCTTCTCGCCGCGGCCCTCGAGCGGGACTTCCACGAGACGACGATCGTCGTGACCGTGGGGCCGGCCGGGCCGGGTCCGTGGCGTATCTTCACGCACCCCCGGTGCGCGCCGTCCTGCCACACCGACCGCTATAGCCACGTCATCGTGGCATGCCCGGCAACCGCGCGGGTCCCCGCGCCGGGACCGCCGGGGTTCTTTCATCGGATCGTCTATCTCTGTGCGTCAGCGCCATCGGACACGACGGCACCATTCCACCTCTTCCCGCTGCTGAAGCCGGCACTTTTCGACCCTGCGACGCGGCGCGGTCCGTGCTTCTCGTCGTTCGTCGCGACCGTACTCCTCGGTCCGACCCCCGCGGGCACGTGGTGGCCGTTTCCGTCGCCGGCGCCACTGCTGCCCTTCGGCGGCCTCCGTACGATCCGGACCGAGCCGCTCGTCGACGCGACCCTGCCGATCGAGCCGCTCACGGTCGCGCAACGCCTGGAGCGCGACCTGTGTCGGATTCGTCTCGACGCCGGCCTGCGGCGCGCGTGGGATGCGCGATCGACGACGCGCACCTTCATCGACGCCGCGTTCATCGATCCGTCCCTTCACGAGACGGTGAAACGGTGGGCGCGCGCGGTGACCAATCGCCAGGTCGGCGTGGCGTTGAGCGGCGGCGGCGCGACGCAGGCGGAGCTGATCCCGCTCCTCGACAACGTGATCGCGGCGGGCGTCCCGGCCGACGTCGTGACGGGGGTGAGCGGCGGCTCCGTGCTCGGC
>Ga0070741_10002089_pt1 | contig 55691 bp, 48 predicted proteins | sample Coa_R1_4_FD_66440 | JGI IMG/M metagenome (GOLD analysis project Ga0070741, IMG submission 66440) | Surface soil microbial communities from Centralia Pennsylvania, which are recovering from an underground coalmine fire - Coalmine... | ecosystem: Environmental > Terrestrial > Soil > Unclassified ... | reverse complement strand
CCTACGATCTGCTCCACAGAAAAGCGCTTCCTCTTCACGGCAAATCCCCCTTCCTTCGTTGGTTGATTTTGCCGGAAACTAACCTTCAATGTGTCTCAGAAAATGGGGAGCCGATCAGCCTTGATCAATTCAACCCACTTGATCATCGTGGTCACGGCGTCGAACTCGCTTGCTCCGATGCCTCCTCCGCAATGGAACATACCCGGCACCATAAACAAGCGGAAGAAGTCCGGTTGTTGACGAACCCATACGAGCCGAGACCTGTTCGTAGTAGTTGACCCCCATTTTGGGGTTCAAGGCAGGATCGCCCCACCCCCAATACATCAGTAACTTGCCGTCGTGCGCTTTGAAGCGTGACAGGTCGGGATCGGTAGCATCCATCAACTGGCGGACGGAAGCCATACGGGCGGGGTCTTTGTCGAAATCGAACTGTGAGAGTTCATATTTGGGACTTGAATCCGGCAATGCAAAAGTCCGAAAGAACGCTTGCGTATAGTTAGTCGCCCAACTGGTTCCCTCATCGTTGATCAACATCGGTACCCATCCGGGATTGTGTCCCGTTTTGCTGAACCAATTAGGCCCGTCAACCTCGCCTCCCACAGGCCAACCCGGGAAGATTCTTTTCCCTTGGCTAACGACATCTGCATACACCGTTTCGAGGGCTGAGATTTGCTTCGGTGTGAAACAGTCTGATGAGTCTCCCTCCCCTTTACAAACAGGCAAGTCCCGGCTTGGCTTGAAATCACACCGTCGCGGATCATCTATCAAGCCGTCCTTCAGCCCATCGAGGGCGTCACAACGTGAATAAATGTGATCCGATAGAACTTGAAGCTTCTTTGTGGGTATGGGTGCTGTGCTGAGTGCTCTGTCGATCCAAACGCTGGAGATCATCGTACCCACGTAATCGAGCATGGCAGCACCAACGACAATGCCATCAAAATCATCGGGGAAACGCTGAGCTTCGGTGAGTCCCTGACGACCTCCCGTTGAACATCCGTCGAAGTAGGCATGCGATGAGCGCCTTCCGTAGTAGTCACCGACCACGGTCTTGGCTGTAACAACGGTCAAGTGGACGGCACGAAAAGCGAAGTCGATTAGCTTCTGTGGATTCGTCGCAAATGAGGCAAGCGGCTCAATCGTTTCGTCATGTCCTGTATTCGTATACGTGACTGCGAAGCCATGTTGAAGCGCAGTGGCGGTCTGCTCCAAGTGCAACGGATAGTCCAGCGATTCTCCCGCGAAACCGCCATTGCCGAACATGTAGATGCGACCGTTCCACGCTTCAGGCATGTCCACTTCGAATGCAATCTGCGGAGCGATCAACCCACGTAACTGACAATGTCGAGGGGTCTTTTCGGTGGCGGGAATGGATCGGGCACTGACGACGGAGAAATCGTAGTTCGTCAGTGCGGTCAGACTCTCGCACGCAATCTTTGGACGAACCGCAACCTCACCAGAGAGCGGTCGCCAATCTCGAAACTGCGTACCGTTCTGTCCGAAGCAGGATAGGGAAAAATAGAAAAAGCCTGCCAATGCAAGGGAGTTGACTCGCATGAGACCTCCTCACCCTTATCTACGAAGTGAGAAATTGTAGCGTAGTAGCGAAGGAACGGGGCTCTCTTTCTAGTGTGACGTAAATGTGACGTAGCTCGGAGGAAAACGCCCGGTTGCGACGTGAGGCGAACTCCCAACTTCAACAAAACACGAGACCGCTACTCCTGAGACCGACTTGGGGTGCGAGGGGTCGGCAGTTCAAATCTGCCCGTCCCGACCATTCGTTCCATTGAGGGTGTTCCATAGGTCTTGCTGCATGTATCCAGCAAGCGATTGGGTCACCCAAGCGCAAAGAAGTACAGGATGAACTGCAAGAGGCTCGGTGGCGTCACGTCCACGGGCTTGCAGAATCACCGCTCATCGTCCGCTCACTTTTTCGAATTCGTCTTATCCAGTGCAGCTTTCAGACCATTCGCTAAATTTAGGGCATCGTCGTTGGCCCAAAAGTGCATGAAGAACAGCCTGGGCTCTTCAGTCAACATGTGGCTGTGTATTGCCGTTACGGCAATGCCATGCTCACGAAGAGTCTTTATCACGGGGTTGACTTCAGTTCCAAGTAGTACGAAGTCGCCCGTAACTGCTGCCTTGCCTCCACCTGTCGGTTGAAGATTCAAAGACGTAGCTAATCCCATCGACGGCGGGATCGTCATGCCGGAATCGACAACAGACTCAGAACGAGGAACCCCGATTTGCAGAATACCTCCATTCACTTTTCCGGTATGTCCAATAATGGATTCAACCTTTGATTGATCGAATCCTAGATTGCTATGTACATCCGTTGGCGCAGAAGAGGCCGCCGGAGTTTTCGTGAGCGCCATTGCGTCGTGAATCGCCTTTGCCAATTTCGCCGGGTCCCCATGTCCTTCTATGTGCATGTACATGACGTGGGGGGATTCTCTGATCAAGTGGTTGTGTAGGGCGGTTTGCTGAATACCGTTCTGTTGCAAACTCATCATCACTGGCTCGACCTCATCCTCGGCTAGCACAAGATCGCCCATCGCCATCGTCTCATTGCCGAATTGCTTGAACGCAACCCACCCTCCTAAAGCCAGTCCGGGCTTTATGTCGATGCCATCCAATGTCACGTGCAGATCGGCCCGAGGAAAGCTGACCTTGAACACGTCTCCCGGCTGCATTTGCCCCGACCGTCCTAGTGCGTCCTCTACTGTCTTCCAGTCACTGGCGGATGCTTGCGAGACCGCAGGCATGGTCTGAGCACCCGAAAAACAGGTGAAAAGAGCCAACATCAACGTTGAAGCGAACGTACATACACCGAAGCGTCTCAGCGTGATCGCAGACATGGAGTACTCCTGCGCATTCGATCCTCCCCCCGAGGCAGAGCGACAAGCATTTTACCCAAAGCGAGAGAAGCAAAGTGACTGTAACGACTTGAGGTGCGAGGGTCGGCAGTTCAAATCTGCCCGTCCTGACCATCAATCCAAAGATCTTGCTAGTCCTACGGTGACAGCCGAGGCGGCTGTCACTCCACAATGGCGTTTACTCTACTTCGATCTCCTGCGCGACCTTAACCGGCAGGGCTGCGCCTTGAAATTCCAGCACCAGCCTGCCCGATTCCGTCGGGTCGAAATCAAAATCGTAGGTCTCTCCGGGGCCGATCAGGAGTCTGGCATCTCGAATCACGGCTTGGCTTGGCGGCAGGTCGGCTCCGTCCTTGGCGTGAGCGCGCCATTGCACCAGGCGTTTCTTTCCGGTCAGTGAGAGCGCTCCGATGGCGTTGGCAGTGATGTTTATGACGCGGACATGATAGCGCTGCCCGGTTTTCCAGTGAAGGGTTGAAGGGCTTCCGCTGCCATTCAGCAAGACCGAGACCGGACGATCAGGATTATTCGACCTGGGTCCGCCCCACGAGCTGATGACGAAGGACTGGTCCGTGTGCGGATCGAATTTGGCACCCGGATCCAGGACGATCAGTGGGCCATAAAGGCCCCCGGTCAGTTGCACCTCGTCGTCGAGGTGGGTGTGATAAATGAATGTTCCAGCCCGAGGGGGCGTGAACTTCGCGCAAAAGGTTTGCCCGGGTTCGATGGTGGGAGTAAGTTCCTCGCCGCGGATTCCCCAACCTGCAACGCCGTCGTAGTAGCTTTCCAGTTCCATTCCGTGCCAATGCACAGCGGTAGGCTCCCGCAACCGGTTGACGACCGTAATTTCGACGGGACGGCCCCGCTCGAGGATGATTGCGGGACCCGGCAGAGTGGGTTCACCCGGATACTTGCGATGCGCTTCCTGCACCTGATATGCGAAACCGGGAGGGACGCCGTTAACACTGGGTCGGGGTTCGACCAGCAACCGCAGTTTGCGTTTAACACCTACCGCGCGAACCGCAGGGCGCTCTCCTGGGACCAGGATGCCGAGCACCAGGCCCGCCATGTGGTTGGATCCGTGATGTTGGCCTGGTTGGGACTCAGGCGATAAGGCATTGGCAACGGTCCGGGTGGGGCCGACGTGAGCCATGAGATGGCAATGAAGAATCCAGCGCCCCGGGACGGCTGACCAGGTTGCGGCCATGGTGGAACCGGGAGGCATCAGTTCCGTAACCACCTGGCGCTGCTGCGCCGGAGGGAAAATGCGATCGTGCTCGCCATCGCCAACGCTATCCACCCGGTAATAACTGCCGTGCAGGTGCATGGGATGGTTGACGTCGCTGGCATTAATAAATCGCCACTGCGCCTTTTGACCTGCGACATAATTCAGCCGCTCGGTAAAAGGCCAGGATTTGCCGTTGATCACAGCAACGTCTTTGGACAGAGTCGGTGCGGCTTCGCTGCGCCAAACGGCAAGCACAAAGATCCTGTCTTTGACGGGCTTTCCGGGGGGATCGACCACGAAGGCGCCGTGGAGTTGGCTATCGTCGCGAAAAGGGCGGCCGCGATTCAACTCTCCGCCGGCGCTGGCGAAATATTGATAGGTTCCTGGCTCGCCGGCCAAGAAATGGGCTTCCCGGGTCTCGCCGGGCGGTACTTGCAGCACGTCGTTGCTGTCTCCAGGATGCGGGTGCATACCATGGATGACGGCAGTGGCAGGAAGCAGGTTACGGAAACTCACGTGAATCTCAGTTCCCTGCGGAACTCGAACGAGCGGTCCGGGAATTTGGGGCGCTTTGCCGGCTTCGGCAAAGGCGTCAACCCTCATTCTGGGGCCGCCGTCGGATTCGGGATACCAGTCTCCGGAGGTAATTTCGAGGTGAAGCGTGAGGACCCCATTCTCCAGTTTGCCTGCTGGAACGCGATTGTCATTGGCGCGAATGGCGCGCAGGGTGGGGACAAAAGGGGGATTTTCTCCAAGACCGAAGGCCAGGGAAAGCGAGAGCGCCGAGATCGCGAGGCAGAATGTGAAGAAGCGGAACATCAGCAATGAAAGCACCGAACCCGTGAGGGAGCCATCGTGGCCTGAAATTATGCACTAAATACGGAGTTTTGACATTAGTTTCGGGGCCGGAGGAAGACTGGCATCCTATCTGGCATAGTGCTGTTACACGAACTCAGATGGCTGACGGAGATAGCATGAAAGGTCTTCCTGCAAGACTCAGCTGCGCAGTGGTGACGTTCTTCCTGGCGTTGTTTCTCGTGCTCGGAGGATTTGCTTCCGGAAATGGAGGCAGTCCCCAGGACGCGTCATCCGTGAGAAGCGGGATTCTATATGCCGATCAATTCCGGGGTTCCGATGATGGGGAGCGGATCTCGAAGGCGCTGGCCGCCTGCGCACAACAAGCAAACTGCATCGTAGATGCCCGGAGCCTGACCCAGCGCGCAGCTTCGGCCCCGATTGTGATTGCCCAGTCCAACGTCACATTGCTGATGCCTGCGGGAGAATTCACGCTTGCCGGGTCTCCTGGAATTCTGATTGAAGGACACGGCGTGAACCTCATTGGTGTATCGCGGGCGTCCGCCCCCGCGCCGGTCACGCAGTCCGTTCTGCAGACCAGCAGTGCGACGGCAGATATCGTGCAGGTCCGGGGAACTTTCGATCGAGTCACGGATTTCACGCTGCGATCGACGGTGAAACGGCAACAGGGTGCGGGGCTCAACGTCATGGCCGGGAACGGTTACTTCGATAACCTGCGGATCGAGAAGACCTGGGACGGAATCGATCTGAGAAGCCCGGCGGCGGCGGGGCATTTTTCCCACATCACCATGGGGCAGGGATACAGCAAGTCCGGGAACTGGAATGCAGGGATCTACATCGGCGGCATCGCCAAGGGAGGCGTATCCAATGCCACGTTCCAGGATGTGCTGATAACGGCGGACGCACCGTTCGCGACGGCGCAGATCGTGCTGGACGACGGCACGGACACTCCGCTGTTTTCCAACTGTGCGGCTATCGCGTCCAATGGCATTTCCGCCACCTCCGTGCTGTTTCAGCATACGGCGGGAGGTATGCTGGCGAACGATGCGCTTTTCGTAAACTGCATTTTCGCGGGCGGAAGGAATCCTGCCATTGACTTCGAGGGCTTCCGCAACGCGCACTTCAAAAACATCGTCATCGATCCGGGGCTGCGTGGGATTCTGCAGAATTTTGCGGGCGGCTATGCGGAGTTCGATGGGGGGTACATCCAGCAACAGCAGCGCGAGGCGGTTCTAATGGCGGCGGGGCCGGCTTCCATACGGAATATGAGGATCGGGGACAACAGCCAGGCAGCTCATGACAGGTTTGATGACATCAAGGTGGGAGCCGGAGTGTCGGATTTTGCCCTGGTCGGCAACATTTTCTCCGACGTACAAGGACTGTCTCCTGCAAACCGGCCTCGTCACAACATTGAAATTGTCTCGGGTCCGTCGGACCGCTACAGCGTCATGGATAATAATTTCAGCCCGGAGCTGAGCGAGCCGCTGTTGGACCTTGGCACGGGGACGAACAAGATTTCTGTGAACCGAAACGCCGGCAGCATGTATGTTCCGCGTGGAATGTCATCGGATGCGAGTGGCTATAAGCACCGGCGGTTTCCCGCGCCCCTGGGGGGAAGCTGTCCGAGTGCAGCCGCGGCGGGAGCCGCATGCACCAGCGCCGGCCTGAATTGGGGGACGCCTTTTCCGGACAATGACTACACCGTAAGCTGCACACTGACGACGCCCTCCGGGCAACCCCACATTTCCAGTTACAGCAAACTGCCCGGCGGGAGAGGAATCAGGCTTACCATTGCCGCGGACACGGCTGCCGCAGCCGATGCCGGAGCCGATTGCATTGCGGTGCATGACTGAAGCGCAACAAGATCCAAAGAAAGAGATCCCTAAATTTTCAGCAGGCCGTGCTCTACGTCTTCGGCGGCCTGCATCAGGTTTTCCGGTTTGCCGAGATCGCGCCAGTAATACTGATCGGCCCGGAATGCGAAGATGTTCTCTCCCGCAGCCACCAAGCGTAAATAACAGGGCACAATCGGAAAGCTGCCCTCTTCCGTCATCAATTTCAGAAGGCGAGGAGAGATTACGTGAATTCCCGCGAACGCGAAGGCGTTGAAAGTGGAGGCAGCGCGCGCCATTTCGGGTCGGCCATCGGTTCCAGCGCGGCGCCCACACAAGCGCCCAGAGGGATCGAACAACAGGTAGCGCGAGGTTTTTCGATCCTGTACCGCGAGAGTAGCCAAGCCGCCCTTTTCGGCATGCGCTTGCACCAGTTTCCCTAGATCGATGGTGCTGATCACATCCACGTTGTGCACGAGAAAAGGCTCATCCTGCGAGGGAAAAAAGTGAGCGACGTTCTTCAACCCGCCCCCGGTATCGAGGAGAACATCTTCGGGTGAAATCTCAAGCCTCATGCCAAAGTTGTCATGTGCTCGAAGAAAGCTGACGACCTGGTCGGCAAAGTGATGCACGTTAACGATGACCTCGCGAATACCGAAAGCGCGCAACCGGGCCAGCGTAATTTCCAGAAGAGATCGACCCGCCACTTCGACCAGGGCCTTGGGGCGATCGTCGGTGAGAGGCCGCAAGCGGGTACCGAGTCCTGCTGCCAGAACCATGGCCCTCATCGGCCCATGCTCTCCAACTGCACGTGCCTGACAACGATATTCAAAGAGTGCTGTGAGGGAGAAGGCCCCGGGTTCTGAGAGTGGGGGAAACTGTGGACGGTGGCGCCCTCCTTCCCGGCTTCTGAGAAGCGGGTTCGAAGGTGCTTGGCCAGCTGTTCCGCGAGGTACACCGAGCGATGCTGGCCGCCCGTGCAGCCGAAGGAAACCATCAGATCCTTGAAATTGCGTTGCCGGTATTGTTCCACGCTGGCGTCGACCAGGGACTTGGCGTGGGCCAGGAAATGATGCACACTTTCCTGGCCATTCAAGTATTCGATTACAGCGACGTCTTTACCGGTCAAGCTCTTGAATCGCTCCTCGCGTCCAGGATTGGGGAGGGCCCTGGCATCGAAGACGAAGCCGCCGCCGTTTCCGCTCTCGTCACCTGGCAGTCCTTTATGAAATGAAAAGCTGAAAATTCTAACAGTGAGGGTGTTCGCTGAAGGCCCCGAGCCGCGATGCAGGCGGGACGTTAAGCCCGTGTCCAAACTTTGCAGCTTGTCAGAGGCCAACATGCTCCGAAACGCCTCCATGAGAGTGGGGAGGGCGATCGGCAACTCGACGTTGTGCAGCAACCAGCGCACGTTCTTAAGCGCATAAGGCACGCTCTGCAAGAAGTGAGGCTTGCGCTCGTAGAAGCCGCGAAAGCCGTAAGCCCCCAGCGCCTGCATGATGCGTACGTAAACGTACGCGTAGTAGTGCTGCATGAACTCCGAGCGATTCAAGGCGAGGGAACTGCCTAACACGTCCAGATAGTGGTCGAGCAACTGCTGCCTGATGTGAGGAGGCAAGTCAGCCTTCGCGTCAAACAGAAGTGAGGCAATGTCATATTGCAGGGCGCCCTTGCGTCCGCCCTGGTAATCCACAAAAAAGGGATATCCGCCGCGCAGCATTACGTTCCGGGACTGGAAATCGCGATACAGGAAGTAGTCGCGATTGGCGGTCAAAAGGAAACGGGTAAGCCGTCCGAAATCGTCTTCAAGAGACTGCTCGCTGAACGGAATTCCCGCCAAGCGCAGAAAATAATATTTAAAATAATTCAGATCCCACGAAATGGACTGACGATCGAAGCTGGCACGGGGATAGCAAACCTTGTAATTCAGGTCTTTTGCGGCATCAATTTGGAACCTGGGAAGGACCTCCACGACGCTGCGATAAGCTTGCAGGACCTCGTCGCGCACGTGCTCACCGTCGCGATGTTGCGACAGAAAGTCGAATAGAGTGGTGTCGCCAAGATCCTCTTCCAGGTAGACGCCGTGGCTCAGATCGTCGGCATAGATTTCGGGGACAGGCAGGCCGTGTTTGCGAAAATGGCGGGAGAACTCAAGGAACGCAACGTTCTCCTCACGCACCCCGTACACCACGCCAATGGCGGTCAAGTGCTCGCTCGACAGCCTCAGGATGGAGCGTCCCGAACCGCCCAACTCTCCCTGAAGAGGGGTGACGCGAACTACGGGCGAATGAAAACGCTCTTCGAAAAGTCGTTTGAGAAGATCCATGAAGGCGATTGACCCGGTTCGGACAAGACAAAGATATCATTCACTCGGGGATGCAGAACGGCAGGTTGAAGAGGATCGAGCCTGTCACGAAGCCCGGGAACGATGCCAAAGCGCAGGCAGTGGAACGGGGCTGAGTGGAACGACGCTCTTATCTGATGCCAGCGACCATACTGAGCAGCAGTAACAGTGAGAGACCAATGGCTGCCAGTCCGTTGGCGCGAACTCCTCTGTGCGTGGCCGCCCAGGGATACATCAGAACGTCAAACACCGACATAAACTTTTCAGGCCAGAAGAAGCCGGCCATCCCAAACATGAGACACACCTGCACTAGTAAGCAAAGTCCTAAGCCCTTCATGAATCACTCCAACGCGGGTTAAGAATGTCCGGGCCGGGGAAGCCCTATAGTGCGAGTCTGCCTTTTCCAGAGCGGGGAGGTCAAGCAGAAAACGGAACCGCCTTATTACCAGCAGACGTAGTCAACGCTGGGGGACAGCCTCCGGCATTTCGATCTCAGGCGCAATCACCTGGATGGGCATATTCCAGTACGAATACTGTACGTGGAGACTCCCGAGTTGCAGTTCATATGGCAGATGTGTGGATTCATCCACACAGAGTGAGCCGATCGGGCCAGGCGAATTCCCGGAATACAAGTTCCACACCCGGCAGGCGGACTCCTTGTTCTGGATGACTTGGCCCGGAACCATACGGGAGGTACTTTTCAGGCTCTCGAGGACGCTGCTGAGCGGCGTTGGCCCGGCCATGGGGCCGCGCGCACAGCGATCGGTAACGGTGACGGGCTGTGCGGCCCAGCGGCTCAAGCCTTCGCGAGCATAGAGCGTGTCGCGGGTCTGGATGATCTCTCCGGAGGGTTCCAGGGCGCCGGACTTGGTGCGAGTCTGAGTCACGGTGTGCGAGTCGTAAGGACAGACCACATCCTGATCTGTTTGAAACGGCTCGCCGTGCATGGTGCCGAAGGTTGTGACCCGCCACGATCGGGCATTCCGAGCGGCATAGGCGATCCGTTCCAACTCGCTGGCGGGAGTGAACCCTGAGGGACGAGCAGCCTTCGGAACAGAGGTCAGCCACCACCAGCCAAGTGCGGTCAAGATGAAGCCGCCGGCCAGCGCTGCCAGATTACGGTACGCGCGCAGGAAGGAAGCAATCTGCATTGGAGGTCTTCAGGATACCGCAGGACTGAAACCGGTTCAGTGCCGGGCGGAGAGGAGGGTGAGAATCTCGCTCAGGCCTTGACGAATGTATTTCAGGTCGGCAGCGCCGCGGGTTGGAAAAGGAAGTGGCGCCTGCTTCTTCTCGCTCTTGACTTCGGAGCGCAACTGCTGCCGTGCGCCGGCGATGGTAAAGCCCTCTTCGTAAAGAAGAGTCTTGATACGCAGCACACTCTCGACGTCCTTGTGACGATACATCCGCTGCCCTGTACTGCTCTTGACGGGCTTCAGCTGGGGGAACTCGGTTTCCCAGAAACGCAGAACGTATGCCGGCAACTTGCAAAGGCGGGCAACTTCGCCGATACGGAAATAGAGTTTTTCCGGAATGACGACGTCGGCTGCCTTGCCGTTCTTCGCGTTGGCTTTGTTCCGTGGGCTCATGGGTGGATGATCTCTTTTCCCCCCTCGCTTTTAGCACGGCCCGGCGCTCGGGACAACCCGTATTTTTCACGTGCAAGGAAAAAGCCCCTCAAGAGCTGTCTCTCGAGAGGCCGTTCAAAACCTGTGATTCGGGCGAATTTCAGTTCGCGCCGGTTAGTGTTTCTTTTTCTTCTTTGCCTTTTTCTTTGCTGGCATGAAGTTTCCTCCGTGAACGATTTTCCCTTGCAAAGGTCCGTAACCAGGGCCCAACATCTGCCAACGTCGCCCAATTGCTTGCATGGGCACGCTTGATACCACAAGATATTGAGCATTGTGAGTACCAATGTCAACATAATTCTCGATTTTGTGTTTTTCTTTTTGGCAACCGCCTGCTTCAGCGTGGCGTAGACTTTTGCTCAGCGCATGCGTCGCGATCCCATCGAACTCGAAATCTTCAAGAACATTTATCACTCCATCGCGGAAGAGATGGGGGCGGCGCTGCGACGCACCGCGTTCTCGCCCAACATCAAAGAGCGTCGCGACTACTCATGCGCGGTATTCGATTCGGCCGGTGAAGTCATCGCGATGGGTGATCACATGCCGGTGCACCTGGGGTCGATGCCGATGTCGGTGAAGGCGGCGGTCCAGAGTTTTGCTCTTGCCCGCGGCGACATGGTGATGCTCAACGATCCCTTCCGCGGAGGCACCCACCTCCCGGACATCACGCTAGTCGCTCCCGTTTACGTCAGCCGAGGGAGTCGGCAGGCGGATTTTTTCGTGGCGTCACGCGCTCACCATGCAGATGTCGGTGGAGCGTACCCAGGCTCGATGGGTCTTTGCCGCGAGATTTACCAGGAAGGCTTTCGCATCCCGCCCGTGCGAATTAAGCGAGACGGCAAGATTCAGCCCGACGTGCTTGGACTCCTGCTCAATAATGTGCGGACACCGACCGAGCGGGAGGGGGACTTAGGGGCACAAATCGCCGCTTGCCACACCGGCGATCAACGCCTGATTGAGGTGTGCAATCGCTATGGGCTCAACCATGCCCGAAGAATGGCTAGGCAGTTGCTTTTGTATTCCGAAGAAATCATGCGTGCATTTCTGCGGCGGGTTCCGACGGGGACGTACCGGGCCGAAGACTTTCTGGATAATGACGGGATCAGCGAGCGACCGGTCAAAATTGCCGTGGCGATCAGTTTCAGCCGGCGAGCGAACGATGTCGCCGTGACGGTCGACTTCAGCGGAAGCGATCCGCAGGTGCAAGGCAGCGTTAACGCCGTCGAAGCCATCACGTTCTCTGCCTGTTTTTATGTGTTTCGCTGTTTGCTGGCGGAAGATGTCCCGGCGACCGCAGGATTGATGCGGCCGATCCGTGTCATGGCACCTCCCGGAACCGTGGTCAACGCGCGTCCTCCCGCGGCGGTGGCCGGGGGGAATGTCGAGACTTCCCAGCGCATCGTGGACACGTTATTACGCGCACTTTCGCGGGCCATTCCTGACCGCATTCCCGCGGCGTGCTCCGGCACCATGAACAATCTCACAATCGGCGGGATTGATCCGCGAAGCAACGAGCCCTTCGCCTACTACGAAACAATCGCCGGAGGAATGGGCGCGCGTCCGACCAAGCCGGGGGTCTCGGGCGTGCACACGCACATGACAAATTCGCTGAACACGCCGGCGGAAGCTCTGGAATACGCATATCCGCTCCGGGTTCGAAGCTACTCGATAAGGCACGGGAGCGGGGGCAAGGGAAAGCATGCCGGCGGAGATGGAATCATCCGCGAAATCGAAGTCCTCACAGATGCCGAAGTGACGTTGCTGGCGGACCGCCGGATACGCGGACCCTATGGCCTGCACGGCGGTGAGAATGGTACGCCTGGCAGCGCTGAAGTAATCCACCTCGACGGCTCGAGTGAACTGCTGCCGGGAAAGTTCAACCTCCAGTTGCGGCGGGGAGAGACGATCCGCATTGCTTCGCCAGGCGCGGGCGGACTGGGGACCTAACCAACTCCAATTGGCGCAGTACCGAATCAGCCGTTCGCGGCTTTGACACCTGTCCAGACGCGCCGGATAATTCCCGTGTGGCCCAGATCATCACGGACGAACCTGTTCAATCGGCGCTGCTGAGGCGATCCTACCGGAAAGCATTTCCCCCGGCGGTTCGAGGGGAAGGCGTTTACCTGTGGGATATAACGGGAAAACGCTACCTGGATCTGTCGGGATCCGCAGCCGTGAATTTCATCGGTCATGGGGTACAGGAAATTCCCCGAGCCATGCTGGAACAGGCAGCGCAGCTTGAGTTCGTGCACACAAGCCAGTTCACGACGCCGGTGGCCGAGGAATACGCGCGCGAGTTGCTGAAGTTTGCGGGAGAGCATTTTCGCGGGGGCGCAGTTTTCTTTACCTGCGGGGGATCGGAAGCAATTGAAACGGCCCTGAAGCTGGCCAGGCAATACCAGGTGGAAATTGGCGAGGGTAAGAGATACCAGGTACTGAGCCGATCGCAGAGTTATCACGGGGCAACGCTGGGCGCGCTCGCAGTTTCGGGCAACAAACGGCGGCGCGAAATTTATCTTCCCATGGTGCGTGAGTTCGCCCACGTCGGGCTTCCCTATTGTTATCGCTGCGCCTATGGATGCGATGATTGCGCCCGGCAGTACGCGGAGGAACTGGAGCGCGCCATGGATGCGGCAAAAGGCGAAGTGGCAGGGTTCATCTTCGAACCGGTGAGTGGCGCTACGTTGGGCGCGGCGGTTCCCCGTGGAGATTACCTGCAGAAGATCGAGAGTATTTGCCGCAGTCGTGGGGTGGTGCTGATTGCCGACGAGGTGATGACAGGAGTGGGACGAACCGGGCGCAATTTTGCGGTGGAGCATTGGGGGATTCTGCCGGACATCCTGGTGACGGCCAAGGGACTCTCGAGCGGATATGCGCCGCTGGGCGCAGTGATTGCGACCAAGAGAGTTGTGGATGCAATCGCGACCGGATCGGGCGCGTTTCTGCATGGGTTCACGTACAACTCACACCCGATCTCGCTCGCCGCGGGACGGGCGGTGCTGCGGTTTGTGGTTGAGCGCGAACTGGTCAAAGCTGCGGATTCGGATCAGGCAGGAAGTTCCGCCGCACATCTAAAAGCAGCGCTGGAAGGGTTGCGAGAGTTGCCTGCAGTCGGAGACGTGAGGGGAGTCGGATTGTTGTGGGGAATCGAGTTTGTCTCCGACAAGAGAACAAAAAAGCCGTTCGCAACAGAGCTGAACTTTTCCGGGCGAGTCGGGCAGGCGGCGGTGAAACGCGGCTTGATGGTGTACCCGATGCAGGGGTGCGTGGATGGGCTTGCGGGAGATCACCTGTTGATTGCGCCGCCCGCGGTGATCACGCCGGAACAGATTCAGTTTGCGGCGGAGCAGTTGGCGGGAGCGATCGAAGAGGCGGCGAAACTGGCATAGGCCAGTCTGCACACGCGAGATCTTCCCAGCTTGCTATCAGAAGCAGGTCTGGGCAGCACCCTTAGTCGTTGTGGTTGTGAATCTGGCGCTCCACGGACCAGATGTCTTCCGGATTTTGCTCGAAGGGATAGACGTGGACCATCCATCCGAAAATTTGCGGGACGAACCTGCCGCCATTGGCTTCACAGTCTTCGCGGGTTGAAATCGATCCAGCAAGCCCAAACCTGGGATGCGCTCCCCATAATTCCCTTTTGCGATCGTCAGGAGGCAAGCACATGTTGATGTGGGCATGCCACTGGGCGATGCTGAGCGGAATGCGCGAGTTGAGTTCATCTTCATCGGCATTCTTGGGAGCTGTGTACATGACACCGATCAACTGGTAGTCGTCGCCATGTTTCTCGTAGAGCAGTGAAGTCGGATGCTCAGGATTAAAATGAGTGCCGGCTTCAAAGCCGTACCAGTAGTTCGTGAAATGGTATTGCTTTTGGGGAAGGTTGGGCAGAAAGATCTTGTAACCATCAGCGAGCCCGACCTTGTAGTCTTTGTACTTTTCAGCAGCTTTGCGGGCGGCGTCGACAACCTGCTGGGCTCTTTCCTGATCGCCAGATTTCGGGGTACGCAGCGCGGTCATCTTCATATGCGCGCCCATTTCCATACGACCCTGCATGGCGTGCATCGCGTGGGCACTGCCATCGCTGGTCATACCGGGCATTTCATGCATTTCGTCGGCCGGCTTTGTCTCTTGCGCCTGGAGGGAGGCGAGGAACAGGACGAAGAGGCTGGCGTATGCAGCAAATCGTTTGTGCATGGTCGTCACCCCTCGCAGTGTTCTAACCCTGCCGCAGAAGGTTTGTTTCTGCAAGGGAATGCGGTTACCCGGAGTTACGTGGGTAATTGTGTCTTATTGTTAGGGCTGCTTCTGGATTGATTTACCTTCTAGCATTTCCCTTACTGGCTTTCACGCGCTCTTACTAAGACCTGGCGGTAGAGGCGGTCGAGGTCTCGCCCAAGCCCATGGTCAGAAGGACTTGATTGGCGGCTTCGCCCCCGGAGCGGACGCAATCCGGAACACCGATCCCGCGGAAGCCATTCCCGGCGAGGGCAAGTCCCGGGAGGTTTTGGCGATGACGCTCGATGCGCTCAAGCCGTTCAAGGTGACCGACTCCGTACTGTGCCATCGCACCTTTCCATTTGTAGACCCGCGCGAAGATTGGATCGGCGGAGAGTCCGATGATCTGGTTCAGTTCTCGACGTACGAGCGTCAGCATTTGTTCATCCGAGAGCTGAAGGATGGCTTCATCGCGAGAGCCTCCGAGGAAACAGCGCACCAGAGCTCGATCCTCGGGGGCGCGATGAGGAAACTTGTTATGCACGAACGTGGCAGCGAGCATGCGCTTGCCTTCGCTGCGAGGGATCAGAAATCCAAAACCAGGGGGAAGGCTGCTGCGCACACTGCGATCGTAGCCCAAGGTCACTGTTGCGGAGGAACTGTAGTCGATCCCGCGAAGTTCGGCTGCGAGATTCTCATTCGCAGGTTGCAGCAGATTCGCAGCGGCTGGAGCAGGGGTCGCAACAATGACCGAATCGAAATGATCGGATTGATATCCTGCCGAGATAAGCCAGCCGTCATCCTGCGGCTGCAAGGCTTGAACTGACACCCCCACGCGAAGAGATCCCGGCGACAATCGCGGGAGAAGCGCATCAATTAACTGCTGCATCCCTTCTTTCAGTGAGGTGAACAGCGGACGCGCGGGGGTGCTGCTGGCGTGCGCCATTTTTCTTCGGGCTGACAGCATGGCGCGGCCGAGGCTTCCATGCTTTGCTTCCATTTCTGCGAAGCGAGGGAGGACTGCGCGAACGCTGAGCTGCGAAGCTTCTCCGCCATAGACTCCGGAAAGTAACGGGTCCGCGAGGCGGTCCACCATCTCCGGGCCGTAATGACGCTTGACGAGGTCGGCCACGGTTTCGTCGTGTTCGGCCTTGCGAGGCGGATGGAACCATTCCCCAGCCATGCGCAGCTTCGATTTCACGGAGAACAGGCGGGAAAACACAGTAGGCAGAATCTTCGTCGGGACCATGAACATGAGGCCGTCGGGCATCACGGTCAGCTTGCCGTTCACGAGGATGTAAGTTTTGCGGTCGGGGTCGTTGGAGCCGATTAGTTGATCGCCTAAGCCAACCGCCTTGCACAACTCCGCAGCCCATGGCTTTTCGGTAAGGAAGGAATCGGGGCCGGCCTCGATGAGGCACCCATCTTCGCGATCAGTAACCAGCACCCCTCCCATGCGAGAGCTGGCTTCGAACACGGTGTACTCGACGGGCATCCCGGCGCGGCATTTCTGTTCCAGCGTGTATGCGGCCGAAAGGCCGGAGATGCCGCCGCCGATAATAGCTACGCGCTTCATGAAGTCTCTTCAGACGCTCTGGGCAACATTGATTCGGGAACGCACCAGCGACGCCAGAGCAGCGGTCAACAAAGGTGAGGCGTTCAAGGATTCCGCGCGCCAGAGGCCCATGCCGCGATCCTTGGCAAAGTTCTTAAAGCCGATATCGATGTCGTAGAGAATCTCTACGTGGTCGCAAAGAAAGCCGATCGGCTGAATGAAAACGCCACTGTGTCCCTGGTCCTTCAAACCGCTGATCGTGTCCTCGACGGTCGGGCCGAGCCAGGCGCCGCCTGACATTCCCTGACTCTGGAAGGCGAAAGTCCAGCCCTCGGCGTTGAACCCCGCTTCGCCAGCTACAAGTTGCGCTGTTTGCTTTGCCTGGGCTTCGTAAGGATCCCCCTCGGCAATGGTTCGAACCGGCACGCTGTGAGCGGTAAAGATCACGGGGAGTGTTCCGCCGTACTGATCGCAGGCCCGATGCCAGGCTTTCAGCAACTTCTCTGTGAATGCACGAATGAGCAAAGGATGATCGTGCCAGGATTCAACAAAGTCGAATTCGATCGGAGCGCCGCCATCGCCGTGGAGGGCCGCCCGGTAAAGACCGACACTGGTGCGGGAATTCTGTGGAGCCAGACAGATGGCAATCGCGCGGGTGATCCCGTCCTGTTGCATTTCCTGAACAACGTCGCGGATGTAGGGCTTCCAATTGCGCATGCCGACGTAAACGGGAATCCCTAGTTGCCTGGCAAGAAGGTCCCGCTGTTCGAAAGTCCAACAGCTCAAGGGGGATTGGCCGATCAGACCATAGCGATGCTGCACTTCTTCAATGACCTTTGGGGGAACGGGCCGCCCGCCGGTCACCTGGAGAAGGAACTCAGGAATTTCGGAAACCTTGTCAGGAGTGCCGTGAGCCAGCAGGATCACCGCGAGTTTGGAAGGCGACGACCCCATATTCAACGTGCCGCAGCGGCAATGTTGGCAGAGTGCTCCTGCACAAATTTCGCCAGCGCCTTCACATTATCCACCGGCGTTTCCGGAAGAATGCCATGACCCAAATTGAAGATGTGCCCAGGAGCTCCGGCCGCTCGCCGAAGAATGTCTTCGGCTCGGGCCTTCAGCTCCTCCCAGTCCGCAAACAGGAGCACGGGATCCAGATTGCCCTGCACGGCGGTCTTGCCCAGGATCTTTCGCCCAGCATCGAGCGGAATGCGCCAATCAAGACCAATCACTTGAGCCCCGGTTTCGTTCATCGAGGAGAGCAGGGTGGCGCTGTCGGTACCGAAATAAATTACGGGAACGCCGGATTTCTGGATCGCCTTCACGAGTTCAATGGTTCGAGGCAGGACGTAGCGACGATAGTCCTCGACACTGAGACATCCCACCCAACTATCAAAAATCTGGATCGTGTCGGCGCCGGCGAGAACCTGGTCGATGGCGTAGGCGGCGACGACGGCATTGATTTTGCGCAGCAAATCGTCGAAGACAGCGGGAGCGGAGTACATCATCCGCTTGACGTGAATGTAATTACGAGAACCCCCGCCTTCGATCATGTAACTGGCCAAGGTGAAAGGAGCACCGCAAAAACCGATGACCGGCAGGCGAGTACCGAAATGCTTGCAAACGGCGGCGACCGCTTCGGACACATAATGCAGGTCACCAGAACGGTCGGTCACGAGGCGGTCAACATCTTCCTTGTTGCGGAGGGGACGTTTCACGACCGGGCCCTCGCCCGCCTCGAAATGAAATGAAAGCCCCATGACCTCAAGGGGAAGGAGAAGGTCCGCGAAAATGATGGCGGCGTCTACTCCCAGGGCCTCGGCGGCGGTGATGGTGACCTCGGCGGCGACGGCAGGCCTCTTGCAGATATCAATAAGGGAGTATTTCTTGCGGACATCCCGGTACTCGGTCATGTAGCGGCCGGCCTGCCGCATGAACCAAACAGGGGTGCGATCCACGGATTGGCCTTTGCAGGCCCTGACGAAGAGAGAGTCGGGGGCGGACATGAATCTCTAAATGTAGCATTTCGGGGGAAGTAAGGCGATCAGCAGCCGGCTGGGGCCGGAGAGAAGGTCGACTCTCTCCGAGGAGCCCTAAACCGGATCGATCGATTGGACCTGAATGGATTGGCCGGAAGGATCAAGGATACCGATGACCCGAACTTTCTGGCCCTCGAACTGTTTGGCGCGGTCTTGTGCGTCAAGTTGATACGAAGTGGAGTCGGACTTCAGAACATAGGAATCGCCGTGCTTCTGGATCGTGCCCAGAAAGGTACGCGTGGCTGGCGACTGATTCTGTTCAGAGCCCTGGGGCTGCGCGGCAGCGGGCTGAGTTGTTGGAGCAGTATCGGGAGCAGGTGTCGGGTTATGCTGCGGCTGCGTTTCAGCCTGGGGATCAGGACCAAGCGGTTGCTGACCGGAGGGCGGCACGGGCTGCGGTGCTTGCATTCCGGACCAGGCAATCAAGTCGGAGCTGGCCAAGTCACGAGCGTCGGGAATCGGAGCTGGCTCAGAGGGATCGTTCTGGGCAAACGAGCAGGGTACGATAACCAACAAAGCCATCAACAACATGAGCGAGGAAAAGCGATTCATAAGAGACTCCGATGAGCGCGGCTTATGATGCAAAAGGCGGGCCGTTCGTATCCTCGTTAGTTTGTGCGAGGTCAGCGAAAAGTGGCGTTTCGAGAAAAGAAGTTTCTGCCTAAGAGTTGGGAAAATCGCCGTACAGAGTTTCCTGTAGGCCTCGATCCTGGGCTGTGCCACCGGGGGCTCGAGGTGCCCTAATGAGTAAGAAGGCACCAAGAGAGTACCGTCCGCGGGAGGCAAAATCGTCCTATGATCGGCAGAGAATTTCTTCGGGGGTATGCGATGGCAGCGAGCCAGGTAGTTCTGTACTTCGACAAGCAAGAGGATGCAGTGCTGTTTACCTTAGCTGCCAGCTCGGTGCTTTCAGCGGAGGAGCCGAGCCGGCAAAAAGAGGCTCTGGCGAAGATCGCCGGCGAGATCAGTAAGGCAAGCCGGATCACCACCGAGGGCGTGCTCAAGGCAGCAGAGTAGGTTTATCGCGGAATGTCTACGCGGTATCCGATGCCACGGACGGTTTTCAGGTAAGTAGGATTGTCCGGGTCGGGCTCAATCTTTTCCCGCAAACGACGCACATAGACATCCACTGAGCGTGGAGTTACGAAGGATCCCTCCGTCCAAACCGCGTCGAGGAGTTGGTCGCGCGTGAAGACCCTGGCTGGGTGCCGAGCAAGGTAATCCAACAATCGAAATTCCCGGGTCGTGGTAGAGATATTGTGCCCGTTCACGCGAACGATCATCGCGGTGGCGTCAATCTCAATGTTTCCCAGCTTAAGCACTTCGTTTCCAGCGGGCTCACCAATACTCCGCAGGACAGCGCGTACGCGAGCAATCAGTTCGCGCGGGCTGAAGGGCTTGGTGATGTAGTCGTCGCCTCCGAGTTCCAGGCCTTTGATGCGATCTGATTCAGAAGTCTTGGCGGTCAGGAAGATGATGTGGGAGGAAGAGAGCACCTGATTGCGCTTGATATGCCGGCAAAGCTCCAGGCCATCACTACCCGGAATCATGATGTCGAGCAGGAACAAAGCAGGGACACTTTTCAATGCTTCGTCAATCACGGAAACCGAGGAAGGGAACCAGCGAGGTGCGTAGCCTGAAATCTCAAGGTGAAGGCAGATAAGGCGGGCGATATCAGTATCATCTTCGACCACGAAGATCAGGGGCTTCGAAGAAGAGACCTCCTGTGGAAGCCGGCTTTGGCCCGCGGTGCTCGGGGTGTCCCCGGGGAAAGACACGAATACCAGTCCTGTTCTAAGTAGTTGAAAGGTGGATTTTGCAGTGTGGATGTTTCAGGAGTGTTGTCGAGAGATTAAAACTGCATGAATTCGGTGGGCTTGGGGGAGGGCCACCTTTGCTATCGTGAGCAGCTTAGGAGCCGAAGCTGCGGATTGGAATTACCTCTGCCAATGCCCGGGTGAAAGCGGCATCGCGCTTGACTGCCACGGAGCGGATGCTCCGCAGCCGAGGGTTGGATTGACGCTTCGATATTTTGGTACGTCCGGGATCGCGACGTGACGCTTGCAACGCTTCAAGGGCCCTGATGGCTTTGTCGAACTTGGCGCGTTCCGAACGCAGTTCGATCAGAATCTCATCGATGTCCAAGATGTCCCCCCTTTCCTGGGTCTGAACTTTGCCGCGGTGTATATCACGCACGGACCAGGAAATGAGGAGAAAATGAGATTTGTTCGGTTTTCAGAACAAACCGGATCAGCGCTTGTGTTCGACGTAGTACGCTGATTCGACAGGCCGGACAACACGCGGAAACCAGAGCGGGCGGCGCAGGTTGCCGTTTGCGGGACGAGTCAGAGCCTTCCACTTCAGGTAGACGGCGTGGGAAAGGTTGGTATCCACGAAGATGTCACCGTAACGGTCTTCCGGGGCTGCTCTTTCAACGCGCACCATCTGATGCCAGCAATGCATGCCGCTGACGGGATCCGGATGAACTGGGAAGGTGATGTCCTGATGGACGCCAGCATCGCTCCACCAGACGCGCTTGGTGTCGGGATCGGGACTCGCGTAAGGGGCCACGCCCGAGAGTTGACGCATCTTCCATTGTCCTTTGCCAACTTCTTTCAAATCCACCCAGGCGCTGGAAAGGCGCTCAACCTGCTCGTCTTTGTTAATCCGCCAACGTCCCAGGTGATGCGAGCAGGCGACCACGCCAGGAGCAAGGCCCTCAGTTACCCAGGCGTGAAGCACGAAGAAACCGATTTCAGTGTGAACCTTGATCAGGTCGCCGGTGGAAACATGGCCGATCTTTTCGGCGTCCAGTGGATTCAGCCAGAGAGGATTCTTGTGGGAGATTTCGTAAAGCAGCTTGGCATTGCCTGAGCGGGTGTGGATCAAATTAGGCAAACGGAAGATCGGAAGCAAGGTGTAAACGTCGCCATGGGCATGCTGGGGCCAGTCCACGGTCGGCATGTGAATGGGATCGAAGTCGTCGTGAGCGGCGCCGACAGATTGCGCTTGCGCGGAACGATGGATGTGGCTTCTATAGTATTCCGGCAAGGCGAACTCCGGCCAATTCCAGTCCGCCATGGTCCTGGAAAAAATCTCCAGTTTGCGCGAAGGCGTGTTGTAACCGACTACAGCCCTGCCGTCTACGACCACACCGACGGGCTTGCCTTGTTTGGTGATTAGGTTATTGGAGCCGGTCTGAGCGCCATCGAGTTCGGATTGCGCGATCGGTTTCTCATTCAGTTTATAGACGTCGGTGGTCACTTCGAAGGCGCCGTACTTGCGCATGTACTCAAGCGGGGACAAGTTTTCTTTTTGCGCGGCCTCCGGAAGACCGGGAACTGAGTTTTCGAAGATCCAACGGTAGTACTCTTCCACGGTGAGTTTCTGCCCAGGACGGTATGGCGATTCGAACCACTTGCGGATGCCCATGGACCCATCGGGATCGATGGCCCACGAGAGATTAATCCAGAACTCATCTTCTTCCCAGACTTCCCCGGGATTGGCCTGGTAGGTGTACTCGAATTTTTCACCGGCGCGCTCGCGAAGCACACGAAGCACGGGTTGACGGAAGCCGATCCAGCGTCCCGCGTAGGACTCCTGACTCATCAAATCGTGACGCTCGGAACTGAAACCCATGGGGAGAACGTAGTCGGCGAACCAAGCAGTCTCGCTCCAGGTGGGAGTGAGCGCCGCATGCAGGCCGACCTTATCTTCATCGCGCAGCATTTCAATCCAGGAAAATCCGTCAGGATACGTCCACACAGGGTTGAAGACGCGGGTGAAGTAGGCCTGGATACAGCCACGGCCTTCTTTGAGAAAATGCGGGAGAAGGAAGGACATCTCATGAGTACAGAGCGGCCACTCCGGCGGGTAAAGAAGCTCGTTCCAATTTTTTTGGGGGGGTGGGACCGAGAATGGCTTAGGAACAAACTTGTTCCAGGCGTTCAGATTGTGTCCGCCTTCGGTGCCGACCGAACCGGTAAGGACATGTAAGAGCATCAGAGCACGCGCGGATTGCCAGCCGCCAAGGTTTCCGGAGGCGCTGCCGCGCCACAGATGAGACGCGAAGCGGGATCCCGCGGCGGCAATTTCGCGGGCAAGGCGGACAATGATGTTCGCTTTCACGCCGCTTTCTTTTTCCGCGAACTCCGGAGTGAAAGTTGCATAGTGCTGCTTCAGTGCTTCCACGAACTCTTCAAAGCTTCTGCCAGCACCTGGGAAACCTTCGAGTTCTAACTCTTCCCAATTCGTCCAATTCCTGACGAAACCGGCGTCGAAACGATTCTCCTTAAGGATCACCATGGCCATGGCGAGCAGGACGGCCGCTTCCGTGCCGGGGTAAGTAGGCAACCAATAGTCGGCCATGCTGGCAGTGTTAGACAGGCGCGGGTCCATCACGGCGAGCTTGGCCCCCGCCATTTTGCCGTCAATGATGCGCTGGGCATGGGGATTGAAGTAGTGTCCGGATTCAAGATGCGCGGACAGCAGGAGAATGAATCGCGAGTTAGCGTGATCGGGCGAAGGCCGGTCGGCATAATGCCAGAGCAGATATCCGAGACGGGCCGATGAGGAGCAGACATTGGTGTGAGAATTGTGGCCGTCGATTCCCCAGGCTTGCAGCGTGCGTTCCATGATGAAGTCATGACCGGGACGGCCCACGTGGTACATAACTTCTTCCCCGCGACCTTCCTGGATTGCTTTGCGAATGCGCAAGCCGAAGGTTTCGAGCACCTCGGCCCAGGTGGTGCGCTCCCACTTGCCGCCACCGCGAGGGCCCACGCGCTTCATGGGATAGAGCACGCGGTCGGGATCATGAATCTGATTGATGGTGGCGGGGCCTTTGGCACAAAGGCGTCCCCGGCTGGAGGGATGCCTGGGATTGCCCTCGAATTTCGCGACCTCGCCCGTCTGTTTATCTACGTACGCGAGCATTCCGCAAGCGGACTCGCAGTTGAAGCAGATGGTGGGAACGAGTTGATAATGCTTTTCGACTTTGCGGGGCCACTGCTCGGGGTCATACTCCACCCAATCGTCCCATTCCTCCACCGGCGGATGAGACGAGAGATGGCTTCCGAAGCGTTTGAAATTATCCATATCAATTCTCTGCCTTTAGCTATTGGGCACGCTTTGCCCAGCCATGACGAAGCACCATTCAAAGATCAGAAGTCCAACTAGAGCCAGTACGCTCGCAGTCGCGACTGCGAGCCGATTCGACATCGCAACGATGAGGAGAATCACCGGTAAAATTCCGCCCAAGCCGACCGCTCCGAACCAGAATGCCCCGCTGAACGGACCGTGTGTTATGAGGCGGGCGGCGTAGCGCGCATTGTCGGTCGTGTGGGGAATTGCGACCTCCCCGAGCAGCATGAGCAGATGCAGGCTTTGGCAGGCCAAAAGGCTGAATGCGGCGATTCCGGCCACAGGAGCAAGCCGGACGGGCAGCAACGCCAGCACCGCCGCGCCGCAGAGCAAAGACTGCACGATGAGGTGAACGGGAAGCAGCGGTGTTTGCCACAGGTCTCGGCCTTCGCATTGTCCGAAGAGAAATGCCGTATAGCACGCGGCGAGGAACCCGACGAAGACCGTGGGCCAGACGAGGATTCTGTTCAAGGCTGATACATTCGCCAGAGCGCCGAGCCAGAACAATCCAGTGAGGACGCTATAGGCAATGAGGACGAAAGCGCCGCGTGCGAGCCACGATTTGCTCTGAGGCCTGAGCACCACGCGGAGGAAACGCTCCTTGTGATCGAGGTCCCAGATCAGCAGGACCGTGGTGAGCATCGTGAATAGCAGCGCGATTGTCGATAGCGTGAGGTCGCGCCAACGATCGGGAGACATTCTTCCCAGGGCGATAGCGATCGCCGGTATTGCGAGCGCACCGGATCCGATAGCTTTGGTCCAGCAGTAGGCAGGCACTTGCCATCCCCAGGGACGAGCATGCGACACGTCGTAGGCAGCAAGTGCATTGGCTTGCAGCATGGGGCTGTCGGAAGGGTAGAGAGCGCCTCCCCCGTGAACGGCGCCATTCCGCTGGGACCACATGTAGAACGGTTCGTGCCGCGCCGCGGTGGGAACGATGGCGCTCTCGTCGGCGTCAATGTAGTACAGCTTTGGCTGAGTTCCCTGCTCGGGCTTGCGAACCCGAACCGTCTCTCGCGCTATCAATTGCGCGACTTCACTGCCGGGGTCACTGAGATCACCGGCAACGATTGCGTGCTCGGGGCAGACCACGACGCAGGAGGGCTCCAGGCCCACTTCGGTGCGATGAGCGCAGAAGTGGCACTTGGCCGCGGTGCCATCGTCGGGATCGATATAAATGGAATCGTATGGGCAGGCTTGCATACAGGCTTTGCAACCGATACAGAGATCGGAACTGAAGTCCACGATGCCGTCCCGGCGCTGGTACATCGCGCTGACAGGACAAATGGTGACACACGGGGGCTTCTCGCAATGATTGCAACGCGTGACCTGAAAGACGCGGCGCGTGTTCGGGAATTGGCCTTTCTCGACGTACTTGACCCAGGTGCGATTCACGCCTATGGCGACCTGGTTCTCGGTTTTGCAGGCCACGGTGCAGGCGTGGCAACCGATGCACCGGCGATTGTCGATGACGAATCCGTATTTCATTCTGAGGAACTCTGGAAGAACGGCATACCGAGTGTCACATCAATGGAGATGGCGGTCAACTTTGCGGACGCTCAACGGCAGAAGGCACCGAGATCGCCGAAAAGAAACTCGGATGAGCTCTTGCGTGAGACAAACAGGGCTCCACTTCTCTACAAAGACGAGAAAGGGAGCCCGGTCTGCTGGTCAGTTTACGTTAACGTTCACTGCTATCGAGGGAATACCGTTAGCTACTACTTCCAACGTGCTGGCGCCTGTCTCGGCACCGGAGGGCACATCGAAGTTCGTGGAGACGATGGCACTTCCGGTGGCTACGCCCATGGTGCTATGCCCGTGAGTTCGGGCGTAGAACACGTGCTTGGTTGAGTTGTTGGTGATGCGGACTAAAGGATAATTGGTTGCGGTTTCAAACTCGTCACCGAAAGCAGCAGCCTGTGAAAGCCCATTGAACTGCGTGCCGGAGATTTTGTACGTCATGCCGCGGACAACTGTGGAGGGAGCCGTGGTGATGGTGGGAGCCCAGGACTGCGAATAGGTCCCGGAGGAGGTATAGAGCTCCGATCCGCCGACGAGCACTTCGCCAGTTGGCAGGACCAAAAGACTTCCAGAAGCCGAGGGGCCGCTGGTCAGGGTAAGACCATTGAACTCGTAGAGACGTCCGGAAACACCCAGCACGAGAACGTTTCCGTTTGGAAGGAGGGCAGCGTAGGAGTCACCGGCTTCATCTCCCGCGGGAAAATCGGGGCCCTGTGTCCAGGTACCGGGATCGGTCGGCACGGGAGGTGGCGTGTAAATGGACGTATGCGCAACTCGCGAGCCTTGCGGAGTTGAACCGGCGGCGAAGACAGTTCCATCCGGGCGCAGGATGGCGGGACCGACTTCTCCGGGAGGAAAGTAGCAGAATCTGCCGTTCGGGCCATAGGGCAAGCATCCGAAAGGAGATGGGGAATGCAGGTCCACGACGGTGTTGCCGGCATTCACCCACATTCTTTGTGAAATGACGTATTTCTCCGCGTTGGGCGCGTTCTTCACATCGAAGGTGAGAATCGTGCCGTCGGGAAGAAGGGTCCAGCCTTCTTCCGCGTTGAAATCGCTCTTCCCTGCCGAACTGATCTTGGTCCATGTCAGGGTCGCAGGATCGAGCAGCGCCATTTCACGAACCAGCTTGTCGCCAATCAGAAACTTCCCGCTCGGAAGCACGACCGAGGGTGAGTCCCCAATGTAGGGCAAGAAACTGGGAGGAGTGATCGAAGTCCAGGTGTTCGCGACGGGATCATAGATGGCGCCTTGATTGGTCAGTGTGAAGGCGCCCTTGTTGTATTCACCACCGACGATGACTACCCTACTGTCGGCCAGCACGGCTGAGGAAAAGGCGTCAGGCACGTATCCTGCGGGCAGGTTGGCAAGCTTCGTCCAAGTACCGTTGACGTAGCTTCCCGTGATATCGGGCGTGAGTTTGTACCAGTCTGACAAACTATTGCCCTGAACCATGACCGTGCCATCGGTGAGCAAGAAGGGAACACCGGCGCCATTGGGCGGCTGATTTTTCAGGCGTTGCAGAGATTGGGCGAGGCTTGCGGTTGCAAACAGGCAAAGCACGCCAAGGAGCAGAGAAATTTTGCGCAAGTTGGATCACCTTTCCTGGAAGTTGGAGCCGAAGCGGATTCCGGTTGAAACGACGAATGGGTCGCCGGGAACGCTAACAGGCGTGAGCTGGTTCTTGGAACCCAGCATAAAACGCCGAACGCCACATACTCTACTGCAGTCTGTGAATCTCCGCCAGCATCGGATGACATTCTGTGGAGAGCGGGAGTTACCGCTCGGAAATCGCTGTGTGCGCGACTTCAGGCGAGGCGATTTCATCAGCAGCCAGCGGGTCTCCTCGATACGGACCCCGCCACACGCCTCCACCAAAAGTCGTAACGTAAATTTTTGAGGAGTCAGTGGGATCGAGCACTACCCGATGGGCCCACTTGAAATTGAATCCGGGAAGGCGCCGCCATGTGACACCGCGATCGCTCGAATGCCAGACCGACGATTCGAAACCGGCCGCGTACAGGAGTTTCTGATTTCGCGGATCGACGGTGATGTCATAGATGTGCTGGTCACGGGAGAGAACGTTTTTCCAGCTTCGTCCGGAATCCACTGACAGGAAAATTCCGCCACCCTGTGCGCGCGGGGGAGTGTTGCGCCCCCAGGCAGCAAGGTAGAGCCTTTTAGGATCGTCGGGATCGATCGCGAGTCCATTGGGGCCGTTGACACCGCTCGGAAGGTTCAGCCTTGTCCAGTGCTCGGCGCCATCGCTTGAGCGGTAAATGGCCCCGTCGTTCTGATCGCCTATGCCGCCATCATCGCTGCGACGCGCAACAACCAGATAAAGATCTCCGGACGAAGAGAGCGTGAACCGCCAGGCAAAGGGCTCTTTGCCGGCGATCCCGTTGTTTTTCAGCTGCCAGGTTTTCCCATCGTCCACAGACTTATAAACGCCTCGTCCGAACGCAGTCACGTATAGAACGCGAGCGCCCGGTTTGCTGCGTGGATCCAGCACGATATGGGTTGCGGCCGTCGGGACCATGCCATCATTCGATTTCGTCCAGGATCTTCCGCCATCCTCGCTGCGCACCACACCCCCGTCGTAGTCAGAAGGCGATTTCCGGCGCCACATCTTGGAACGAGGCAGATCGTGGTTCCTGCTCATCACGGCCCAGACCCGGCCCTTCACGTCGGGATCAAATACCATCCAGTAAGTTGTGTTCTGCCATAGCCGGGGAACCCCGGCCGCGGATGAAGTCCAACTGAGTCCGCCATTATCACTGCGAAACAGGCCAATATCGGTATACGACACAAACATGCGCTGGTTGTCGAAGGGATCGAAATGAACACCGTACGAAGTAGTGGTCTCAAGTCCGCGGCTTGAGAAAGTGCCGTCTGAGCGCGGCGTCGAGTAGAGAGCGTCCCAGGTCCTTCCGCCATCGTGCGTGTTGAGAATTCGTCCTTCGTCCGTGGCATAGACGACATTGGGATTCGTTGGGGAGACGGCAAGGCCTAAGGAGGGCCCGGCATAATCGCATCCGAAGGTTTGGCCGATCCAGGGGTCGTGTACGTTCGTGGCACAATCATTGGATTCCTTCCACACCAGGTCCCAGGTCTTGCCGCCGTCGGCGGTGCGGGCGATCCCATGCTGCGCTTTACCGGAGCCGAACCATCCGTCCTTCAACCCGTTGTAAGAGACGTAGGCAATTTCAGGGTGGTTTGGACTCGCCGCAATGGCATACACACGCCCGTTTTTGCCGGGGAGTTCAGAACTTCCCCAGGATGCCCCTCCATTTTGCGAGACAAAGATGCGGTGGCCGTCAATCGCATAGACCACCGCGGGGCCGCCCTCATCGTGGAAACTTAGCGACGCCTGGGTCATGGAATCCGCTCCGGGAGGCGGTGGGCGGTTTTGCCAACTCCCCTGATTCCTCACGGCGATGTAAGTATTGGAGGTCACGTAAAGCAAGCGATCCGAGGTCGGGGAATGCGGATCGATGTAGATCTGCTGGGCCGGATTGGGCAGCCGTGAAATGTCAGACCAACTGGCACCATAATCATCGGAGCGAACTACCTTGGAAGAGTCGCCGCGTTGTAGGACAGCATAAAGAGTTTTCGAGTTTGCCGGGTCGACTGCCAAAGCCCTAATTGCTCCCGTGGGTTGTGACGTACTGAGCGATTCCCCGGCGTGATCATCGGACATCTCAATCGCGGTTACCTTTCGCGGATCCGGATAGAGTAGTTTCCAGGTCAGACCGCCATTCGTGCTACGCCAGAGCCCGATGCTGCGAGCATAGACTACGTCCTTCGAATTGGGATCGAAGGCAAACCAGCGAACGCGACCGCGAAGGTTGAAAGTGCGCCAGGATTGACCGCCGTCGCTGGTCAGGTACGAGCCAGTCATATCGCAAGCGACCAGGACACGATTAGGGTCGTGCGGACTCACTGCGGGATCGAAAAGCGCCCCTCCGCCACCGGGACCGATCACCTGCCAGCTCATGCGTTGGTCTGGGGAGGCGAAGGCAAGCAGCAGGGGGACAACCGCGACGATCCAAATATTCCGGGTTCTCGCCCCCAGCATAGTGCTCAGATATTATCCCGAATATCCACCCGCGTCAGGAACCCGCTTCCGCCTTCGAGCGCTGGCTGATCAGGGCACGCGGCTCTGAACATCGAAGCCATAGCTTGCCAGAGTCTGAGCAACAGCAGCGCTTTTGATAAACGACAGGAACCGGCGGGCGACTTCTTTATTCTTTGAGGAGCGAAGGATTACGCACGCCTGAGCGAGGGGCGGGTATTTATCCGGAAGAATCTCGGCAAAGCGGCCTTTGTCTTTCATTGCCGGAGACAAGGCGAGAGAGAGTGCCACGATACCTGCATCCGCGGAACCAGACATCACAAACGATGCCGCCTGAGAGATGTTCTCTCCAAAAACGAGCTTGTCTTTCACCTTGGCGTAGACGCCATCTTTCTGCATTGCTGCAACAGCGGCTTGTCCGTACGGGGCGTGCCGCGGATTCGCGATCGCAATCTTCTTAATATCGGGGTCGAGAAGCGCAGACAGTCCGGATTGCAAATTGACTTTCATATCATTTGGAACCCACAGCACGATTTTCCCCCTCGCGTACTGATAGTAGGAGCCGGGTTCGGTCAGTCCGGCAGTTTCCAACTTGCTGGGATAGTCGAGGTTCGCCGAAAAGAACATATCGAAGGGAGCACCGTTCTGAATCTGCTGGAAGAAATTTCCGGATGAACCGTAAGTGACTTTCACCACCTCGCCGGTGTTCTTCTGAAAGTTCGAAGCAATCTCTTGCATCGCGGATTGAAGGTCGGCGGCCGCCGCGATCGTGATCTCTTGTCCCAGGGAGGCCGTGGCCAGGGCCAAAAACAAGAACGTGAAGAGTGCTCGTAATCGCATCATGCTTACATTCTCATTCAGGGCTGGATCTTGCAAATCTTACCAACAGGCCTGCTTTCGCTGAGCGGCACCGTGGCGGTCCCGCCAAGTAGCCCGGCTGGCACTGAGTGTGACGGAGCAGAAAAAATGCCCACCGGCCGAAGCCGATGGGCAAATGGATTTGAGTTCGCGCGAAACTACTTCAGCTTCACGCCACCGAACTCGTCCTGAACGTTGTTGGTCCCGGTGGTGGTGTCCTGCCAGACCGCATAGAAGGACGTGCCGGCGTTTACGCTGGTCCGGTAGTCTCCCATGAAGCTGCCGCCGAAGCCGTCATTCAACGGATTCGACATGGCGCTGGACAGGGCTTTCGCCGCGCCGAAGTTGGTGCCCTGGTTCGAGGAAGTCGCAGCCATGGGCTGATACTTCAGGTTGGAAGGATCATTTCGACGATCCAACCAGCTCACGAACACGCGGCCGCCGCCCTTGGAGGCGCTGACCCAGGGGAAGAACTGGTCGTTGGAGGCGTTCGACACGATAGTGCCGGCGCTCCATGTCGCACCGCCGTCAAGCGATGTGCGAAGCATGACCTGCAACTTCGAACCAGTCCAGTTGTAGTAGGTGACGTAGATGTGAGCAGTCGCGCCGCTGCCAACTGCTTCTACGGAGGGGATGTTGCTAACGCGCTCGCTGGTGTTCGGCAAGCTGCCATAGAACGCGCAGAAGCAAGCATCCGGAGCCAGTTTGGTGGTGAACGCAGAGACTGCGGTGCTCCAGGTGGAGCCGCCGTCGGTTGACTTCGAGAACATGACGTTGGTGGTGGTGTTGCCGCAATCGCCAGCCGGGCCGTTGGCCGGGCAGCGAATCCAGGTTACGTACACCGTTCCGTCGTCTCCGATCGCGAGATCGCTAAACTGATCCACGAAGGTTGGGAAGTGCTGCGTCGTGTCTACAGCCTTGGTCGTCCAGTGCGCACCCGCATCGCTGCTCACCGATACGCTGATCTCGCTATCGCTGCTGAACGAGAACTGGGTACCAGAGAAGTAGATGTTGTTAACGTGTGGGCTGGTGGGCTTGGTGTCGATTTCCATCCACGGCTTATCGGCAAGATAGCCAAGGAGCGGACCGGTCACGGTAACCGGCGGACCCCAGGTCATGCCGTCGTTGGTTGATTTGAAAATTTTGAAGCTGCCACTCTGAATGCCGCCGGCGAATGCGTTTCCGAGACGGTCATAACCGACTACGGGATCGCCCTGTCCGCCGCTGCCAGGAGAGCAGGTGTGAGTCCAGGTCGCGCCGCCGTCCGTGCTGGCGTAGAAACCCTGGATGTTAGAGCAATTGTAGTCGTTGGCGCCGCTGAGAAACTTCTGTGCGCTCAGCGGACTGACGGCCAGAGGCGATTCATTGGACGGCTGCCCGCCGCTTGAAGCACGCACTGGAGTGAATACGCAGGGCGCGGGGCTGCAGGTCAGGTCGGGGTTAACGAATCCAACGCCGCCATTTTGCGGCACTAACTTCCCTGCACGGTACGCGCGCGCTGCAAGCACGCCGCCGGAAAGGGGGCTTTTGTCCAACGGGCTTTGCGCATTCAACAATGGCACTACGACCATTGTCAGTGCGATGGTTAGAACAGAACACCACAGTACGCGAGAGTTTCTATTCAATGTTGGCCTCCATGGCTGATAGACATTACGCTTGATTCTCTGGAGGAGGGCCGAGCCCCTCCCCTTAGGACGGAGTAGAAGTCACGTGGACGACAAAGATTTCGCACGAGACTCGCGTGCGAGGAAACACTTAAAATGCACGCTCGCGGAATGTAGCTCCGATACAGGGACGTGTCAACGTGAAACAATATGCATATAGGAAGTAAGACTCTAGGCAGAAAACCGGACAACACCAACCCTTTGTGTGACGATCAATGACAACGATTTCCTAACATCACGAACTGGACCGGAAGAACTGCCTAACGGTGAATGCGCCCGAAAGCAGTGATTGGCGCGGGCTCGCGGGGCTGCCCTGAATGTCGCGGTTTATCCGTGCGCCCGAAGAGAGAGGGTTGTGGCCCGCACGATCTCACACCCAATCTGGTCTAAGGGCAAGATTTTATGTGCCAGTCCAGCCCGTGCGACAAGCCCCGGCATTCCCCAAACCACGCTGCTGGGTTCGTCCTGTGCGATGATGCGGGCTCCGGCTTGCCGTAGTACTTCGCAACCTTTAACACCATCCTGGCCCATACCCGTGAGAATAATTCCCAGCGCTTTGGCGCTACACACCGTGGCGACGGAACGAAAGAGCGATTCTCTCCCGCATGGTCCAAGAAACCCGCAACTTCCTTTAATGGTGTGGATCGTGCGAAAGATCGAGGCCAGCAGTTCCTTAGAAGAGGGCTCCGATTCGAGGCGGACCAGTTCCTGGTCCAGCCGATCCAAATTCTCATTACTCTCGACAAGAAAATCGTTAACGATTTCATCCATAGGTGTCGCTCAAGTGGCAGAGCGCGACCATAGCCCGGCAGAGCGGTATGAAAGCGAGCTTATGCCTGCGAAAGCGCGGCGCTGGTCTGCCTTCGTGAACCCCATCGGCACAAAGCGGGAAGATCTTGACGCAAAAAAAAGAAGACGCAGCCTGGGCTGCGTCGTAAGGAGGCAAGCGAACTTCTAGGCTGCGGCATTCATTCTCCCGATATCCCCGAGCAACACCTGCTCGTGGCCTTCGGGGTTAACCTTTTCGTAGACTTTGCGAATGATCCCATCCGGGCCGATTACAAAGCTGGTGCGGTCCCAGTACATCGTTCCTTTGTATTCGGTCTGCCCAACACCGCAGGCTTTCATCAGCGACGCGCTGGGATCGGCCAGGAGATCGACCGTAAACGCGAACTTATTGCAGAAGTTTTTGTGCGAGGACACATCATCCTGGCTCACGCCAACCACCTTAATTCCGGCATCTTCGAACTCCTGCTTGGTCGCAGTGAAAGACTTGCCCTGGATGGTACAGCCCGGCGTATCGTCTTTTGGATAGAAGTACACCACCAGCCAATTGCCGGCAAAGTCGCTCAGTTTCACCGTCCGGCCATCCTGGTTCGGCAACGAGAATGACGGAAATTTTTGCCCTGCCTGGAGCATAAGAACTCCTTTCTGTGAGACAGAAATTTTAGCAGAGCATGCAGGCAGGATGCGGGTGCATCCGGCATGACTATTTCTGCGTCATCATCTGTTCCGAGCGCCGCTTCATTTCTTCGGGCGTCACGTCCTCGATATGCGTTGCCACGTACCAGGTATGGCCGAAAGGATCGACCAGCGAGCCCATGCGGTCGCCGTAAAACTTATCTTCAACCGCGCGATCCAGTTTCGCTCCAGCGTCCACGGCGCGCTTCACCGTCGCATCCACATCTGGCACATAGAGCATGATGCCAACCGGCGAGCCGCCATACGCTTCCGGGCTGCGCGCGCCCATGTCGGGAAACTCATCGGCCAACATGATGGGCGAGTCGCCAATGCGGATTTCCGCGTGACCAATGGATCCGCCCGGACCTTCCATGCGCAGCAACTCCGTCGCGCCGAATGCCTTTTTGTAAAAATCCAGGGCCTTTGCCCCGCCCTTCACGTACAGGTAAGGCGTCGCGGTGTGGTATCCCTCGGGAACTGGTTTCACTGCCATAACATTTCTCCTTCAATTCAGTTTCGAACTCTAGACCCGCGCTTCTTTCACACGGGTAGCGATGTACCACTCATTATCAAATGGATCCCGAACTCCGGCATTGCGGTCGCCGTAGGGCTGATCGGCGGGCGGTGAGATCGAGGTTCCGCCGGCTTGCAGAGCTTGCTGGTAAAGTGCATCCACATCCTCAACATAGAGGTAGAACATGGTTGGCATCGGCTGGTAAGGGCCATGCGCCTCGCCCATTTCAAGCACCGAACTTCCAAGCCTGATCTTGGCATGATGAATAACGCCATCCGGCGACTGCGTCCGGAACAATTCTTCCGCTCCGAAGCCGCGCTTGAGAAAATCGATCATCCTCTCCGGTTCCCTGGGATGCAGGTAAGGAGTAATCGTGCCCAACCCTGCCGGAGCGTGGCCAGTATCCCGGTGAGTGGCGATGTACCAGAAGTTTCCGCCCACATCGCGCACGCCCGCTTCGCGATCACCATAAGGTTGATTGACAGGTTTTGCGGTTGACACCGCTCCGGCCTTCAGAGCACGTTCGTAAACCTCGTCCGCGTTCGGCACGTACAAGTGAAGGGCCGTCGGCTTCGGAGTTCCCCTCCAGTTCGCGCCTCCACCGATCATCACCATCGAGTCGCCAATCTTTACCTCGCAGTGAATGCCTCCGGCCGACCCGATGGTCCGGAACTTCTCTTCCGCACCAAACGCCTGCTTGACGAACTCGATCAGTTCCGGTGCCTCATTTACTACCAGATAAGGCGTGATGGTACGGAATCCCTCAGGGATGGGGCTGGCCTTCCTCTCTGCTGTGCCCGACTGCCCCAACATCTCGCGAAATCTCCGCTGTATTTCTTCCGGCGGCACATCTTCCTTATGTGTGGCAACACTCCAGGTGTACCCGAATGGATCCGCAAAATGCCCGGAGCGGTCTCCGTAGAATTGATCCTGCACCGGTCGAACTACCTTCGCTCCGGCTTCGATGGCACGAGCGGCCACTGCATCTACGTCTTTGACGTAGAGATGCAGCCTCACCGGCGATCCGCCAATGCTTCCCGGACTCCGCAATCCATATTCCGGATACTCATCGGAAAGCTTGATGACGGAGCCGCCAATCATGATCTCGGCATGCGCGATCTTTCCGCTGGGTTCGGATAGACGGAACCGTTCAACTGCGCCGAAGGCCCGTTTGTAGAATGCGATCGCCCGTGAAGCATCGCTGAAAACCAGGTACGGAGTGACCGAAAGGAAACCACCGGGTGTGGCATCCTGCTCCGGTCGTTGCAGGTCCTGTTTCAGTCGGGCTTTGAATTCCTCACGCGGCAGATCTCTCAGGCTCGCGACAATGCGCAACAGCGGCGCCAGGCTGGCGTCAACTTCCGGCACGGCATCCCGGTCGGACAGGATCGCCTGCACTGCTTCGTCAAGCTGTTCAATCAGGCTGAGCTTAGGCATGTTCACCACCGAGTCTTGCCCGCAAAGCTTCCAACCCACGAAACTGAAGTTGCTTGATTGCGCCTTCGCTCCGTCCCAGTTCCAGGGCGATTTCCTTAATGCTCTTGCCTTCCGCAAAGCGCATCCCGATCACCCGCCGCTGGTCGGTGGGCAACTGCGCCACCATGCGAAACAGCTGCGCGCTTTGTTGGGTCAGCTCGGGATCCACATCGTCCACCGCTTGGGGAGGATCTTCCACCACCTCCCGGGAACTTTTACGCCACTGATCGGTCACCACATTGCTTGCAATGCGGGACAGCCACACTCCGAAGGGGATGCCGCGCCAGTTGAAATTCGGCAGCGCAGCCAGGGCTTTGTGAAACACCTCCGAAGTCAGATCCTCAGCAAGCTGGCGCTCTCGGACGCGCCTGGCAACAAAAGCATAGACACGCTCGAAGTGGGCTTCATAGAGTTCCGCAAACTGCGCCGGATCTTTTTGCGCAGCCTGGACGAGGAGGCGCTCATTCGCCTCAGACCGAGGTTCCGAGGATGTCGGCTTCTTAGCGGCCATTTCCCTGTCCATCTATGTAAACGAAACGAGTGGGTGAAAGGTTACGGCACAGTGAAATGCCGAGGGCAACATTCCCTCCCGCCACGGAATCGAAGCAAGCGATCGCGGAGGCAAAGCCATGAAAGCTCCATTCTTGATCGGTCGCCTGGTGTTCGGCGGCTTCTTCTTTTATAACGGAATCAACCACCTCGTGAAACGCGAGCAGATGGCCCAGTACGCGGCCGCAAAAGGCGTACCCCGGGCCGATGTTGCCATCGTGACTACCGGAGCCATGCTGGTATTTGGCGGGACCAGCATTATGCTGGGAGTTCTGCCGAAACTCGGGACCGCCGCCATTGCCGCGTTCCTGGGCGGCGTTACACCGACCATACACAACTTTTGGGCGATCGAGGATCCCAATCAGCGCATGGCTGAAACGGTCAATTTCGGCAAGAACCTTGCGTTGTTCGGCGCGGACTTGGCGCTGATGAGTCTCCCAGAACCGTGGCGCGCCAGTGTTCCCCTGGCCCAACCGAGCCGGCTGCAACGGATTAAGGCGGCCGCCCGGCGCAGGCTTGCCGCCTGAACAAACTCTCTCGCGACGAAATCCGGAGCGCAGCAAAGGATCTCCGGCGCAGCACACGCTAAAGCTGCCTTTTTTCCTCAATACTTGACTAAGTCAATATAATAGTTGCTTTAGTCAATTATCGGGGCAAGCCATGACCAGCGCCGTCGCTGCATTCAGGACCTTCAACCGTTTCTATACCCGCAAAATTGGCGTATTGCAGGAAGGGCACCTTGAGAGCCCTTTTTCCCTGACTGAAGTGCGGGTTTTATACGAACTGGCGCACCGGCAACAACCCACCGCGGCGACCATTTGCAAAGACCTCGAACTGGATCCCGGCTATCTCAGCCGCATGCTCGGCGGCTTCCAAAAACGCGGCCTGGTAAGAAAGGCGCGCTCCGCCAGCGATGCTCGCCAGAGCCTCCTCGAACTGACTCCGCAAGGTCGCAGGCAGTTCGAAACCCTCGATCGGCGCGCCAACCTGCGCATCGCGAGTCTCCTCAAGCCGCTTCACCCTATCGAGCAAGCACAACTGGTGGAGCATCTGCGCAAGGTGGAAAGTCTGCTGGGAGCCAAGCCGCCTTCGGGGTCGCACTACACACTTCGCGCTCATCGTCCCGGCGATATGGGCTGGGTAGTGAACCGTCACGGAGTGCTCTACTGGAACGAGTATCACTATGATGAACGCTTCGAAGCTCTAGTAGCAGAGATCGTGGCCCACTTTGTCCAACACTTCAATCCGAAAGTCGAGCGCTGCTGGATCGCCGAAATGGATGGCGAACCAATCGGGACCGTGTTCCTGGTCAGAAAGTCACAAACAGTCGCCAAACTCAGACTGCTGCTGGTCGAGCCAGCAGCACGGGGAATGGGAATTGGAAAGCGATTAGTCGAGGAGTGTGTCCGATTCGCTCGCGAGGCCGGCTACAAGAAAATCACGCTGTGGACGCAAAGCGAACTGACCTCGGCTCGCAACCTCTATAAGGCAGCCGGCTTCGAACTCGCCGGCAAGCACAAACACGACAGCTGGAGCCGAACGAATCTGGTCGCTGAGGTATGGGAGCTGAAGCTTAGCGCGTAGGAACCTCCGCCTTCCGCCAGGTCCGCAGGTTCACCGCGTACAGCACCAGGCAAAACAGGTTGGCGGGAATAAAGCCCAGTTGCGCGGTTTTAAATCCGATCACACAGATGATGACGCTATTCACCGCCGCCAGCACCCACCCTTCCCAGCACCGCTTGCCAACCAGGATCGTAGACAGGATCGTCAGCACACACGACAGGTAATCGAGCCGGAACACCTTGGAAACACCTCCGCTTCTTCCAGCATTGTGAAGCAAGAAGTGGGAGTTTTAAGTGATCTCGCTACCTTTGAGTAGTAACGATAGTCACTAGCCGTGACTAGCGCGTCTTGATGCTCTCCAGAAACCCGTGCACCGAGCCGTCGGTATTGATGTAATAGCCGACGATCTGGCCCGTGTTATTGATCCCTTGCGCTCCGGTGTAGTTCACGCCTTTGAGGAAGATACTGACAAATTCGCCGTTGCTGGAGGCGAATCCCGTGGTCCCGCCTGCCGGACGGACAAAATATCCGACGGTGATCTCCTCGTTGTTGATGCCCCACACTGACGTATTTGCGCCATCGGGATCGTCCAGTGTCTGAAATGTCTGGCCGCTGAGCCAGAAACCGTGATCTTCTCCCGAACTGTCGGTATAGAAGCCCACCATGTCACCCCGGTCGTTGATCGCAGTCACTTCAGAGTCATTCGTTCCCGGAGGATTGATATGGCGATAGGCCCCATTGCTCCACTCAAACCCATGCCGAATGATCCCAGTGGTCTTGTAATAGCCGACCACATCGCCGTAGTTGTTGATTCCGTTGGCGATACTTAGCGTCGCCCCCGGTGGCTGCAAAGTCGTGTAGGTCGCTCCATCGTAGTAGAACCCCTGGACGAATGAGCCCGCCGAATAGAAGCCTACGATTTGGCCCGTGTTGTTGATGCCCATCGCACCGGTGAGCGAGGCCCCCGGAAAATCGATGGTGGTGTAGGCGCCACGGCTGAAAAGGAAACCATGCATGCTGGCATCCGAATTGGTGTAGAAACCCACGATTTCTCCCCGGTCGTTCACCGACATCGCCTGGGTGGCGATGGCGCCGGGGAAGTCAACCGTTTTCACTGCGACCTTACCCCATGACATGGGGGCCAGAGCGCACAGGATGGCGGCTACCGCCAGCGTGCGAATACCCATGACACTACCTCCGCAGATGTACAACCAGACCCGAAATAAACGCCGCTCCAACAACGCCTTTGCGGGACAGTAAGTCTCGCGCGGTACTTTCTTCAAGTCAACGCGGAATTTACCTTCGTGATTACTCACTAGAGACGGGGACAAAAAAGGAGGGACCTCATCACCCGGGAGAGAATCCGGCAACGAGATCCCAAAGGGACAATCGATGAAATAACTTCGTTGACCGGCGGCTCAAGCCGGACAACCCCTTTGAAGAAGTTAACCCCGCGGCGGGGGCGCTTGCCGTAAAAAGTCGGTCAACGAATGTAAAGTATTGTCAACTTTCCCCCGGTCCGCTAAAAGCGGAAACGATATTTCAATTGCACAGAAACTTCCCGCGGGTTCACGTAATGCGTGCCGCCGAAGGTATTGCTATTGTCCAGCAAGTACCGGCTGTTCCCAAGGTTCAACCCGGTCAGGCGGACGGTCCAGTTCTCGCCAAACGGCCTCTGCAGCGATAGATCGTAGGTCGTGTGTGACGGTAAGTGTGCAGGGCCGTCTCGGTCCAGAAAGCCAGAACCATAAGCCACGTTGAAGTCGCTGGTCACTCTCCATGGTAGTGACAGGTTGAACCCGGTGGACAGCGTATTTCGCTGATCGTGATCCAAGGAACAGATTGGATCCTCGCAGGCCTCCTCCGATACCAACCCCCCGCTGATGGCGCCTGTCCATTGCGCGTACTGATGCGAGTATGCCAGGTGAAAGCGGGCAAGGCGGCCGATATTGGGGGAAGTAATGTTGGCTTCCCAGCCCCGGATCCGCGCATGATCCAGCGTCAGCGGAAAGAAAATATTCGAGTTTCCGAGCACATCATGATCGAAGAAGTTCCGGGCGCCGGTTCGGAAGTTCGCGACGTCAAGGGTCCATCCCCGAAACGGAATGGTCAGCCCAAACTCACGCTGTTCGTCGCGCTCGCCGCGTAAGGGTTGAAAGCCGAACCCCTGCGCTGCCGCCAATTCCAGCAGTGGACCGGAAACCGTCAGCAGAGGTGGCGCCTGGTAATACCGGCCGTAGAATCCCCGCAGCACCCATCCCAGCCTTGGCACCCGGATTGCCGCCCCAACCCGCGGATCGGCTGCATTCTCGCTGATGCTCGATCCGAAGTGCGTCAATCGCACTCCCCCATTCAGCGTCAGCCAGCTGGTCGCCTTGAACTGATCTTCGAGGAAAAGGGCTTCGACGTTGCCCCACTCCTGAACGCGGTCAGCGAGAGGCGCCGTGCTGCCGTTTACCGAGCGAAGAGAGAAGAACTGGTTTTCTCGATCGGCGAACACTTGCATGCCGGCCCGGGCATTGTGCCGTCCGCGGTTCACCGCCACGGTCACCACGCCACCCACGTAGTTCGATCCTCGGTCGTCGCCGGGAACGACGACATCGGCTGACGGATCGCCTCGGAAGTCGCCGATATAGTGAGCGCGGTTGAAATGATAAAAGGGCGACACCGTGACCAGCACCCCGTTGGAATACGTGTGTAGCCACGAAAAATTGACGAAGGCGTCGCGCTCGTTTTCGACGTCCCGCACGCCCGACGCCTGCAGATCCGGATCGTTCGGTACCTGGTAATGGTCCCCGCGCAGCGAGGTCACCAGGCGCAACTGGTCCGAGGCCGACTTGTTGAAAATGAGCGAACCGTACCCGCTCAAGCCCGCAGACTGGTCATGCAGCACCTTCGTGGAAGGAGTCTCCAGCCCCAGGTCGGTTCGGTATCCCGAAAAACTCCCGTAATATGCGAATCGCTCGCTGTGATTGCCCAGGCTGATCTGATCATTGGTGTTGTTGAAACTGCCGTAGCTCGTAACCAGTTCTCCCTGGCGGTTGCGTTCGAACCCGGACCGGGTCACGACGTTGAAGACGCCATAGGTGCGGTCGCCATACTCGGCCGAGTATCCGCCGCGCTGGGCCTCCAGATAGTCAATGTCCTTGGGGTCGAATTGCGGCCCGACATTCGACGCGATATTGGTGTTGGGTACCGGCACTCCATCCAGCAACCATGACACCTGGTGTCCACCGCGAATGTGCAATTGGTCGTGGACCACGTAAGCGCTGGGTACGTAATCGGTAATCATGGCCAGGCTGTTCGTCTGGTCAGCGCCTGGCGTCTGCGCGATCTGTTCCCGGCTTACTACCGTGGAACTCGTGGAGGAGTCAGTGTTCACCACCGTTGGCGTCTCGTTCACCTCGACGGTTTCGTGGGTTTTCGCAACCGCCAATGCGAAGTGCAGGCGGGCGTCCCGTCCTGACCCGAGCAGCAGTTTTTGCTCTTGCGGCGCGAACCCTGGCTCCTCGACCGTTACCCGGTACTCGCCCACTGGAATTGCGTCGAAGCGGAACTCGCCGGAGGCATCGCTCTGCGCCGACTTGCTCCAATCCGAATTCACCGCGCGCACCGTCACCTGTGCGCCCTGTACCGGACGGTGCTGCGGGTCGTGTATCAAGCCTTGCACAGTCCCGAAAATCGTGCCGCTCGCCAGCTGTCCCAGCAGCAGGACGCAGCCTGCAAGGGCCGAAAGATTCAGTCTCATCTCTCCTCCGAAATCACCGGGCCCCTTTTCGCGTTTTGCGAAAGGGTCTGTTCTCGGCACAACCTGGATCGCGAGCCACGTACGTAGACGTGCCCTGCCGCGTGGCACTTCAGCGGCGACGATCCAAGCAGCAAGTTGTTAGAGAGAAGAGGAAGGAGGAGCCCGTTCGGACTGCGGAGACCGGTCAATTAGCAGAGACCGCGATAGATGTGGTTCTGCCTTCTGCGCCAAGGAAACAGAGGCTGCCTGCGCTTTGAACCCAGGTCGCAGGTCCGCAACGAACGAAACGGTCAGCGGACCGCAGCAGTTGCGTTCACAACAGTTGATGGAAGACAACTGAGGTTCAGACGAGCCGTGCTCGTGCATGCCTTTGCGCATGCAGCACGCGTGGGATGCGGGAGCAGCCAGCGCCATCGCCGCCGGAGCAAAGACGCTCACCAGCAGCAACACGAGCAGGAATCTGGCAGTCAACTGGCGCACAAAAATCCCCAGCCCCACACCTGGTGCACAAAGCATAGCAAAAAACGGGACGGGTGTTGTCACTCATCCCGCCAACACGGCCTACCGACCCACGATATCCCCTTTCAATCCTGCGACCGCGGTCAGAACGTCCTGCCGCTCTTTGGCAGGCACATTGAATTTGTCGAAGGTGGCGTTCAGGTCCTTGGCCATGGCATTCCAATCTTCTTCAGTGATACCCAAGCCGGTGTGCGCCGTTTTCATATCGCGTCCAATGTAGGCGCATGGGCCGCCAGTCGCCATGCATAGGAAGTCCACAATGTGGGTCCGAATTCGCTTCAACGAGTCCGTGCTCTGCCCTTTGAAGAACCGCGATAGCTGCGGGTCACTCGACAGCCTGCCCAGGAAATCATCAGTCACAGCCGCGAGCGCGTCATATCCGCCCAGCCGCTTGTAGAGGCTGGCCTGCTGCTGATCGGCGGGCCGCGGATTGGCCGCCCACACCGGGGCCATTGTCGCTAATGCAATTACAACCGCACAAAACAAAGAGTTAGTTTTGATTCGCATCGGTATCTCCTGTGAGGTACTCACTGCAACAAATACGCGGCTGGGCAGAAAACGGATTGCAGGGGAGCTGCAAAGGTATGCTACCCAATGTCGAGTATCAAGAAAACCGGGACTTTGCTTCACGCACCTAAGGCTCGAGAAGCTACTGCAGCGCGACATACAGGCGATCCTTCCATCGCTGGTTGTCCATCGCCCAACAAATCTTCGCCTTCTTCGTACCTGCCCACAGCGCGCGATTTCGATCGTCTTCGGCGACATTCAACCGGTCCACCACGGTCATGCCCCGGGTCAATTCGCTGCGGATCTCGATATCCGTGTAGTGTGAACTCCATTCCGTCCCGATCGTTGGGTCCAGTGCAAGGCTCATGGCCACTGGATCGGGCAAACAAATCCCGTCCTCGCCGGTTTGAATCTTGTAGGCGCGGATTGCGTGGCTGTTGCACTCCACGGCGAAACGGGCGCGTTCAGTATTGAATCCGAGAATCTGCTCGATCTCGTTCCGTTTTACGACCGCATCGCCCCGCGACAGTTGCCATCCCACCATTTCAATCGGAAGATCGCTTCGGAACACGACGCGGGCAGCCTCCGGATCGACCCAGATGTTGTATTCCGCCGCCGGAGTTACATTGCCTTCGCAGCATGGAGCGCCTCCCATCACGACGCAACGTCCCACCTTGGCGGCAATCTCCGGTCGCTTGGCCAGCGCCAGTGCGATATTGGTCAACGGCCCCAGTGTCACCACAACCAGCCCGGGATTCGCCTCGACCGTCTCAATGATCGCATCCGCCGCATGCAGCTTCTCGCACCCGCGCCGCGGTGCCGAATAGTTGTGATCTCCCAACCCATCGCGGCCGTGAAACCAGGTCGCGTTCTGGTATATACGGAGCAGCGGTTTGTCCGCACCCATGTAGACCGGCACGTCCGCTCCACAAAGTTCCGCAGTGTAGAGCGCGTTGCGAGTAGACTGCCGCACATCCACATTCCCCGCGACAGTCGTAATGGCAGCCACGCGCACCTCGGGCGCACGCAGGGCCATGATGAGGGCGACAGCGTCGTCGGACGCCGTGTCGGTATCAATCAGGAAGGTTCGTGACATCGGCGTAGGATAGCAAACCAGGGAGCCAGGGCCCCACATTCTTCTTCGTGCTCCATTTCTCGCGAGCAGGCCCTGAAGCATTGTCGCGCTGACAGGAAACGCCGATCAGCTTACAATTCCGCCATGGCAGAAGATTTGAGCTTCAGAGGTTTAGAGCAATGGCCCAACACCTCACCTGCGCTCGCCGGCTTCGTTGCAAAAAATTACCCCAGCCATTATGGGCTCTCTGAAACCGCATCCCTGATCAGTGACCCTGGGCGTGCTTCGATGCTGATGGCATTGATGAGCGGTATCAACTTGCCGGCCGGGCAACTGGCGATGATCGCCAACGTGGCCCCACAAACTGCGAGTAGCCACCTGTCTCGCATGGTGTCCGGAAGGTTGCTTGTGGTCGAGCAGCAAGGCCGCCACCGCTACTATCGCCTCGCCGATACCGAAGTCGCGCACGCCATCGAAGCCCTGCTCGCAGTTGCGCCAATTCGCAGTACGCGGTCACGCAAGGACCTCACGCACGCAACCCGCGTTGACCACACCCTGGCCTTTGCGCGGACCTGCTATTCCCACCTTGCGGGGAAATTAGCCGTTGAAATCGCAGCCGCGCTGCAGCAACGCCACTATGTCGTTCCCGCTGAACCGCGGCAATCCGAAGTCACAGAATCGGGCCGGAAGTGGTTCCGGGAACTCGGAATCCCGATCACCGAGATGCAGGCCAAGCACCCTCGCTTTGCGCGACGTTGCCTGGACTGGACGGAACGCCGCCATCACATCGCCGGCAAACTCGGCTCCGCTATGCTGACCAGGTTTCGCGAATTACGCTGGGTTGCGCCCATTCGCGGCAGCCGCGCGCTCCGAGTCACAGTTCTGGGTGTGCAGGAATTTCAACGGCGGCTCGATATCCGCTTGCCGGCAAACTTGCAACCGCAGTAAAGAACCCTGAAACTAGGTCGGCATGAAAGCGATTGCCGTGATTCCCGCGCGCTTGAACTCTACCCGGCTGCCCCGCAAAATGCTTCGCCAGATTGATGGTCAGCCGCTGGTTGGACGAGTCTATAACGCGGTCCGTTCCTCTCCCCTGCTCACCGACGTGATCGTGGCCACGGACTCCGACGAGATTCTGCAACTCTGTCGGGCACATGGCTGGAACGCCTGCATGACTTCTGCTTCTCATCGTTCCGGAACCGAGCGGGTTCATGAGGTCGCAACGGCAGTTCCTGCTGATGTCTATGTCAATGTGCAGGGAGATGAACCCCTCGCCCGCGCCGAACAGATTGCGGCGCTGCTTCAAGTCATGGAGAATGCCGAAGCTCAGGTAGGCACTCTGAAAACGCCGGCACACCCCTTGGACATTGAGAATCCCAATGCCGTCAAAGTCGTGACCGACAGCTCAGGCCGGGCGCTGTATTTTTCCCGCGCCACCATTCCCTACGATCGCGATGCATCGAAGCCGGCCTACTTCAAACATCTTGGGTTCTATGCCTATCGAAAGCAGGCGCTGGATCTGTTCTGCAGCCTTTCCGAGTCGTCGCTCGAAAGGAGCGAACGCCTGGAACAGTTGCGGTTCCTGGAAAACGGGGTCTCTATCTACGTGGGCGAGACTCCATACGACAGCATCGGGGTTGACACCGAAAAAGACTTGCAGAGGGTGGAGGCTTTGCTCAGGCGGAAGTAGGGCTGGACCAGGCCCGCGCCGCGTCGACTCGCTTCGAAATCGCCGGATGCGAATGAAAAAACCACTCTACCCAGCGCGACGGCGTTCGCTCTGCCAAATTCTGATCGGCGAGCTTGTTCATGGACGTGATGAACGGCCCCACGCTGGCGATGGAGCGAAACGCGTATCGGTCCGCTTCCCGTTCGTTGTACCTGGAATATGCGTTCAAGGCGGGCAGCACCAGAAATGAAAGCACGGTCGAAACCAGCACCAGCAATGGCAGATTTGCAAAATCCGACAGCGTTTCAAACATGTGCAGACGATCGATTGCGTAGTGCAAGGCCCAGTTCGCCGCCCAAAAACCCACTAGGGTAGTGAGCGCCTGCACCAGTATGCTTTTGAAAATGTGCTTGTGGACATGGTGTCCGAGTTCGTGCGCGAGCACCGCCTCGATCTCCTCGGCAGAGTAGTTCTCCAGCAGGGTATCGGCCAGGATGATGCGCCGCGTATTCCCCAACCCGGTCAATGCCGCGTTCGCCTTTTTGCTCTTTTCTGAGAGCTTCCACTGGTACACACCGCGCACCCGGGTTCCAGCGCGCTCACTCAATCGCACCAGCCGCGCTTTTAAGTCCTCGTTATCGAGTGGCTCGAACTTGTAAAAGATGGGGAACAGCACGACCGGTGCAAGCTGCGCCATAAGCACGAACAGAACCAGGAACGCTGCCCAGCAGATCAGCCACCAATGCTGCGAATCAATCCGGATAATGAAATACAGCAACTCAACGATGAGGCCACCGAGAATCAGGGTGACCAGCAGTGCTTTCACTTCGTCCCAGATCCAGGAGCGGGTTCTCTGGTTGGAAAGCTGATACCGGTGCTCCAACCGGAACCCGTAGTAATCCAGGCCGAGTCCAAGGACCTTGCCAAGCACCAGAAGCATGGCGACATACAAAAACACGGCCACGCTGTAGTGCTGAAACGATGAACTGTAAGCAAGATCGCGAAGGGTGCCGCTCCAGCCGGTGGCCAGAAGCACGACCAGCAGGACCAGACCCAGCGCAAAATCGGCGATGCCCAGCCACCGCTTGGTACGGTTGTATTGACGGGCTTGCGCCGAATCGCTTGCGGTTGTGGAATCAGCAAAACTCATTGGAAGCTTTGATTATCGCCGTTTCCGATCACGGAATGCGACATCCGAAAGTTCAACCGGCCGAGCGGTCGCCGGAGTGGTTCTCTACTTACATTAGCATGGAATGGCGTGTACTTCGGTCTATGCGCTTTCGTTTACGAAGGCCTCGCCACTTGACAGAATTTCGCTAACCAGCGCCGGGGAAGCAGCCTCGGCATAGACCCGCAGCAATGGTTCCGTGCCCGAAGCTCGAAACAGGATCCAGGCTTCTGCACCCTTGCCCTCGGTAGGCGCGTCCAGGAAAAACTTGATCCCATCGCGGTTTTCTTTTCTGACCACCGAGTAGCTTCCCAGCCGATTGCTGGAACTTGCGCTGGCGCGCTGGATTGCGCCTTGCTTCACATCTTCGGCGATATGCATATCGCGGCGGCCATAATAGTGCGGGCCGTATTCGTTTTGCAGATCGGCTACCAACTGACCCAGCGGCTTGCCTTCTTCGGCCATGACGTTGGCCAGCAGCAAGGCGTTGAGCACGCCGTCGCGTTCCGGCAAGTAGCGAGAATAGCCGATCCCGCCTGATTCCTCTCCCCCGATCACGATGTCGCGCTCCATCATGAGGTCGGCAATATGCTTGAAGCCGATCGAGCATTCGTTCAGTTTTCTTCCGTAGCGTGCCGCAATGCGGTCCAGCATCCGCGTGGTGTTGAAAGCCCGTACCACCTCGCCCGGCCATTGCTTGCGTTTCAGCAGCCATTCGAGAAGTACAGAAAAGATCTTGTGCGAGTCCACGAAGCTGCCGTCCTCTGCGACTGCGCCGATTCGATCCGCATCCCCATCGGTGGCAAAGCCGGCATGGCAGCGTTCTTTTACCACGGTATCTTGCAGAAGTTTCACATGGGGCTCGATCGGCTCAGGGTTGATGGCGGGAAACAAAGGATTCAATTCCTGCCGGATCGCAACATACTGAATGCCGTGATCGCCGAATATCTTCGGCAATATGCCCCGTCCGGATCCATACATCGAATCAATGCCGAACTTGAAATTTGCTTTCTTGATGAGTTCAAGGTCGGCAAACTTCGAAACGCCTTCGATGTATGCGGCCTTTAAGTCAACCTCGTCAATGGGCGCCTTCTTGCCATTCGGCATAGCTCCGGCGCGAACCTGCTCTTCAATGATCTTCATGATGGCGGGAGTAGCCGAGCCGCCAAATTTCCCCTTGAATTTCACGCCATTCCAATTCCACGGATTGTGGCTCGAAGTGATGACCACGCCTCCAGCCGCTCCCTGGTTTTTCACCGCAAATGAAATCGAAGGTGTCGGAGAGTAATCGCACGCCAACTTCACCGGAATGCCCGCGCCGGCGAGCACTTCGGCCGCCAAGCGCGCCACCCGCTGCGAGGCGAAACGCGTGTCGTAGCCCACGATCACCCCGCGTTGCGGATCTTCATGATTCAGAATGTAGGAGGCGATCGCACCAGCCACGCGACGCACATTGTCGAACGTAAAATCGTCGGCGATCACGCCGCGCCAGCCGTCGGTGCCAAATTTGATTTCGCTCATTCTCTTCTCGAAGCTCAGGTCAGCTTCGTCAACCTTTTCTCGTCCAGGTGCTTCACGACCTTACCGACATCCTGCGCGCGCTCAAGGGTGGTGATCAGCAGCGCATCGTCGGTTTCTACAACCACCAGGTTGCTCACGCCGATGAGGGCCACAAATTTCCCGGGCGCGGCGATATAGTTCTGCTCTGCATCCAGGGTGAAGATGCCCTCCCCTGATACCAGGTTGCCATTCCGGGGAAGGCGCTTGGCCACGTGGTGCTCGTGCAGCGCAGTCCAGGAGCCCAGGTCGTTCCAGCCGAAGTCCGCGGGAAGGCAAAAAATGTTCGAGTCCTTCTCTCCCTTGGCGGAACGCGGCTCCAGCACCGCATAATCGATACTGATGTTCTCGCACTTCGGATAAAGTTTCTTGAACGTCGCCGCAAAACTTCGCGTCCCGAATGAGCCGGCGATCTGCTTCAGAATCGTTGCCGTCTTCGGCAGGTGCTCCTCGAGCGCATTTGCCAGGGTGCGCGCGCTCCAAAGAAACATTCCGCTGTTCCAGAAATAATTGCCGGCGCTCAGGAAGGCGCGAGCCCGCTCACCGTCAGGCTTTTCGGTGAAGCGGCGAACCCGTAAGGCTGCTTCGCTCTGGCTCGGTGCTCCAGCCTCGATGTAGCCGTATCCGGTCTCCGCCCGCGTGGGCCGAATCCCCAACACGACAATATTCTCTCCGGCGGACGCGATCTCGATTCCTCTTTCCAGAACGTGGTGGAAGCGCACTTCGTCACCAATGACATGATCGGATGGAAACAATCCAACGATCGCCTTGGGATCGCTTCGCAGCAGCAGGAAGGCCGCCAGCCCGATCGCCGGCGCTGTGTTCCGGCCCACCGGCTCCGCCAGCACTTGCTCGGCCTTCAGCCGCGGCAATTGCCGCACGATTTCCTGCCGCGAATCTTCATTGCTGACCACCCAGAAACGGCGGGATGGCGCCAGAGGTTGCAGGCGAGCGACGGTCTGCTGAATCATGGTGCGCCTGCCATCCAGCGCAAGCAGTTGCTTGGCACGGCGCTTCCGGCTCAACGGCCAGAACCGGGTCCCCCGGCCACCGGCAAGAATCACGGGATAGAAATTGAGTTTATCGGCCACAGTTCAGTGACACAAAAAGTTCTTCAGCACTTCTGCGCCATCACAATCCTGAGATGCGGAATTATATTCTCGTGGCCGGCTCTGGGAGAGAATCTCCGGGCACGTACGCTTTCAGAAACTCCACGTTCCATTGCGGCTGCACCTGAAAGGCGCCGGCGCTCGCTGGAACCACAACCGCGTCGCCCTTGGTTAGAGTCACCTTTTCGGCGCCTGCCATTTCGATAACCGCGCAGCCATCAATCGCGACCAGTATCTGTACCGAAGTCTTCCCCGTGTGGTCGCGTGTTTCAAATTCGTGTGGCTCTTTCATCTCGAACAGTTCCACGACGAAACAGGACGAAGCCACCAGTTGCGACAAACGGTTCTTGCTGCCATTGAGCGAGACCGGCGCCGGTCGAATCACCTTTCCGGAGGCGACCCGCTCTTTCACCGCCGCCAGACCTCGCTCCAGGTGCAGTTCCCGGGGACGGCCGTAGTCATACAGCCGGTACGTTGTGTCCGATTGCTGCTGTGTTTCTACCATGATCGAGCCCGGCCCCAGCGTATGTACAGTACCTCCGGCAACGTAAATCAGCTCGCCGGGATACACATTCACCCAGTTCAGCACTTCTTCTGCGCGCTGGGCGTGAATCGCATCCTCAAGATCTTTCCTGGTTACACCGGGCTTTAATCCCAGCGCAATCTGCGAGCCGGGCTTGGCATGCGCGACGTACCAGCATTCCGTCTTCCCGCACGGCTCACCGACCGCGCGGGCCATTTCGTCATCGGGATGCACTTGCACCGATAGCTTTTCCGCCGGGAAAAGAAACTTCAGCAGTAACGGAAATCGGTGCTCATCCCGCGCCGATGCTCCCACCAGGCTTCTCCCGAATTGGCGGCTCAATTCAGAAAGCGATTTCCCTTTGAACGCTCCATTCGAGACCTTGCAGTCATCTCCGGTTAACCACGATTCTCCGATCTTCTGCTCGAAGCGATGATTCGGGTAAATGGGCGATAGGTCAAACGTTCCCCAGGGACGGGGATCAAACCCTGGCATCATGAGAAATGGATACAAATCGCTCATAGCGAGAGATGGGAGAGGGCCCTCAACACATGGGAGAGCAACGAACTACCCGGCGTTAGAGGCACAAAATGGCAGAGAGGCTGCCTGACAAAATATGTCGCTAGAGCGAGCCCAGGAATTTCCTCATCCTCTCCAGCCCGCGGTCCAGTTCCGCCCTTGAGGTGGCGTAGGAGACGCGAACATGACTGGCGGTACCGAAACCCTCTCCCGGAACTGTGGCCACGTGGGCCTCGCGAAGCAACTTCCCGGCCAGTTCTGCGGCCGATTTCACCCCGCCGCCAAAAAACGCACTAATATTTGGATAGGCATAAAACGCCCCCTCCGGCAGCGTGCAATGGACGCCCGGAATAGCCCTGAGCCCCTTCACCACGTGGTCGCGCAACTGGATGTACTCCGCCCGCATCTCCTCAACACACTGCTGCGGCCCCGTTAACGCCGCCACTGCTGCCTTCTGCACGATCGAGGTGGGATTGGAGGTCGACTGGCTCTGCAGCTTTTGCATCGCGCTAGTGACCGCCGCTGGCGCCAGCGCGTAACCCAGGCGCCACCCTGTCATGGCATATGTCTTCGAAAGCGACCCGACAATTACCATGCGATCCCGAAACTCGCGCAACGCGCCAACCGAAAACCGCTTCCTGGTGTAATTCAGGTATACGTAGCATTCGTCGGACAGGACCCAGATGCCGCGCTGCGTTGCCGCTCGCACTACCTCCGTCAGGTCCTCCGGAGACATGACCGCGCCCGAAGGATTGGACGGGGAGTTCAGAATGATCAGCTTGGTGCGTGGGGTTATCAGCCGCTCGATCATTGCAGCCGTGACGCGGAATCCTTCCGCTTCATCGCTCTCCAGCAGCACGCATTCCCCGCCCGCGTAGCGCACGATGTCCTTGAACGAAACCCAGTACGGCACCGGCAGAATCACTTCGTCGCCATGATCCACCAGCACCTGGATGGCGTTAAACAGCGCATGCTTTCCGCCCGTCGAAGCGATCACCTCTTCCCGCCGGTAATCTGAATCGAAATCGACCGCGTGCCGGTGCACGATCGCGTCGCGCAGTTCCGCCGTTCCGCCAACCGCCGTGTACTTCGTGAAATTGTTCTGGATGGCGAGAATGGCCGCGTCTTTTATGTGCTGCGGCGTGGCAAAATGCGGCTCGCCCGCGCCAAAATCCACCACGTCAATCCCCTGCTGCCTCAGTTTATCGGCTTCGGCGACCACGGCCATGGTGGCCGAGGGCTCAATGCGGTTGATTCTCGCCGTTAGTTTCAGCGCCGGAGTAGCTTCAGTCACTGGTGTCATCGCTTCCCTGCCTTGGATTGTCTCGCATTCTGAAGTTTAACCGCTGGGTCCAGCTTGCCTCGCACTCTTTCTTCCACCACCGCCGGCACCAGTCCCGCGATGGAACCGCCCAGCTGCGCCACCTCTCGCACCAGCCGCGAACTTACGTATGAATACTGCTCCGCCGGCATCATGAACACCGTCTCCAGGTTGGGCGCCAGCTTGCGGTTCATGAGCGCCATCTGCAGTTCGTATTCGTAATCGCTCAGCGCGCGAATCCCGCGCAGCACCGCGCTGGCTTCCACGCGGGCGGCGTACTCAACCGTCAGGCCGTCAAACGTATCTATGCTCACGTTTTTATAGTTCTCGGTGAGCGCCTCGAGCATGCTTCGACGCTCCCCGACGCTGAACAGGGGGGCTTTCTCCGGGTTCCGCAAAATCGCGACGATCAGTTCGTCGAAGATGTTGCTGCCCCGCTCGATCAAGTCCAGGTGCCCATTGGTCGGAGGATCGAACGAGCCGGGATAAATCGCGATGACTTTTTTCAATGGCCCTCTTTCGAACTTCATTTAGCTACAGGAAGGCTGGGATGCAAGGATTCTATTCGGCGCAGAAATAGATGGCAATGACCCAATCGTGGGTGAAGGAGGCCAGAAAAGGGAGAGCCCAGGCCTTCTCCCGAAAGAGCGGACCTGGGCTTAGTTCAATGAACAAAATTTATCTTCTTGCCGCGGGAACCTTTGCCGGGACTTCCGGCGCGCTTGGCATCGTGGTCACGCGCGCTCCCTGGGTCGCTCCCGCACCCTGCGCCTGCGCTGCGGGGGGCGTTGCCGGCGTCAGCCCCAGTTCTTTGCGGACTTCAGCATCCAGCTTGCTGTAGGTATCGCGGTTGTCTTTCAGGAACTGCCGCGCGTTCTCGCGGCCCTGCCCGATGCGCTCGCCCTTGTAGCTGAACCACGATCCCGACTTCTCCACCAGGTTCTTGTTCACCGCCAGGTCCAGCAGGTCGCCCTCGCGGGAGATCCCCTCTCCATAAAGGATGTCGAATTCGGACTCGCGAAACGGCGCTGCCACCTTGTTCTTGACCACTTTCACCTTGGTTCGCGAACCGATCACGACATCGCCATCTTTTATGGCGGCAATGCGCCGGATGTCCACCCGCACCGACGAATAAAACTTCAATGCGCGCCCGCCAGTCGTGGTCTCCGGGTTCCCGAACATCACGCCAATCTTCTCGCGGATCTGGTTAATGAAGATCAGGCAGGTCCGCGACTTGGAAACGGTTCCCGTCAGCTTGCGCAGGGCCTGCGACATGAGCCGGGCTTGCAATCCCATGTGGCTGTCGCCCATCTCGCCATCGAGTTCAGCCTTTGGAACCAGCGCGGCCACCGAATCGACAACCAGCACGTCAATGGCGCCGGAGCGAACCAAAGCTTCGGTGATCTCCAATGCCTGCTCTCCGTAGTCCGGCTGCGATACCAGGAGGTTGTCGACATCGACGCCCAGCTTTTTTGCATATCCAGGATCGAGGGCGTGCTCCGCGTCCACAAACGCCGCCATGCCGCCCGTCTTCTGCGCCTCGGCCACCACCTGCAACGCAATGGTAGTTTTGCCGGACGATTCCGGCCCGAAGATCTCAACTACCCGGCCCCGGGGAAATCCGCCCACACCCAATGCCGCGTCGAACGAAATCGCTCCCGTCGGGATCACTGCGATCGGAACGATCGCTTCCTTCGACCCCAGCCGCATGATGGAACCCTTGCCGAATTGTTTTTCGATCTGCGCAAACGCCAGATCAATCGCCTTGGAACGCTCGTCTGCCATATCAGTGCTGTCCCTTCACATGAGTTGGGGTATGGGAACCCTGTAGGGTACACCCGCCGGCGGGGAGGTCGAAGTGTTCCCCATCACAATCTTGTGGAAGATTACCAGAGTAGCGAATGAAAAGCGAATGCTTTTCAGATAGGGCTCGTAATCAAGCGGTGACGTCATCCCGAGCGCAGCGAGGGATCCGGCGTGCACAACCACGCTCTACCCATGGCTCAAAACCCGCACGCTCGCATCCGCTCGCGAACCCCCTTGAGCCGATGCACCGGCTCATTCGCGTACACAAAACGGATGTAGTCTGCCCCTTGCTGCCCCCAGTCGCGCATGGGAGTAGCCGCAATCTTCCCCTTCTCCATCAGCAGCCGCGACGCAGTTTCGCCGTCCATTCCAAGCTTCTTGAGATTCATCAGCAGGCACCACCCGCCATGCGGAGGCACCACCGGCAGACCCGATAGCTCGTCCAGCAGCACGTCTCGACGCCGCTGCCACTCCGCAACGGCTGCCGGGACGTCATCTTCTGCCGAGGTGAGCGCGGCCGCCGCGCCCGGCATGGCGATTCCCACCTGACAGCAGGTGTTGGTCAAGCTGACCAGGCCGACATCTTTGATCACAGCCGCAGGCCCGACGACCCATCCCACGCGCCAGCCGATCATCCGGTATTCCTTGGTGACACAGCCCACCGTGATGGTGCGCTCCGCCATTCCATCGAGGCTTGCCGGGTGGAGATAGGGTCTGCCATCGAATGCGATCCGCTCCAGCGCCGCGTCATAGAGCAACCACGCCTTCGTGGACTGGCAGAATGCAGCAATCTGTTGCCAATCCTCGCGGCTCAGATGAGCGCCGGTCGGAAACGACGGGTTCACCATCAGCACCATGCGAGTGCGCGCAGAGCCGGCATTCTTCAATGCATCGAGATCGAGCCGCCAACCGGTTTTATCCGGGATGAACGGCACCAGCTTGGGCACGCCTCCCGCCAGTCGAATACGATTCAGCAGCCCGGCATAGATCGGATCGCCGGTCACCACTTCATCCCCGGGCTCAAGCAGTGCAAGAAGGGTATTGAGAATTCCGTTCAAGCCCCCCGCCGAAATGACGCACTGGCCCCGCCAGTCATACGCGACGCCAGAAAGCTTGCTGACATGCTGAGTTGCGGCCTGACGTAACGCGTCCTGCCCAAGAAACGGCAGGTAGCTGTTGCAGGCATCGTTCTCGATGGCCTGATGCGTAGCCAGAATCGCCACCTTTGGAGGAGGGATATCCGTATCCATGTTCTCGAGGCGCAGGATGTCAGGATCGTGGGCGGCGTCAGCGGCGTCGCCGACGCGATCGACGTTAATGCCGGGAATATGGTCAAGCCGTGAGACAGCCATAATGAGCAAGGGCCCGACCTGCAGGAGGTCGGACGAGCACACAATACAGGTTAGCTTATCCTAGAATGCGAGCCCTTGGCCTTGCTGATGCTATCCAAAGACCAGCTGTCCAGGCCAGTAACCGACGGTAACAGGCACTTAGTAACCAGGCCCAGATGACGAAGGTTAATTGGGTCCGACTCGAAATTCGGGTACAAATATTCCCGTGCAAACGAACTCCCCCGATACTGCACAGGAGAACATTGCATGGGGAGATCGTTACTTAGGCACGGGTCATCCGGATCCTTGAAGCTTCTTTTGCTGGCGGTATATCTTGCCGTGAGCGCAGCACCTTCCCTGGCACAGCAAACATCGCCTTGCCCGAATGGAATGGAGGAAGCTCCCAGCACACAATGCCCACACAACATACCGCTACCTCCAGAACAGTTTCAAGCAACGCCCCTCAGCGACGGTGACGTAAATACAAAATGGCCTCATAACCCTTTTGGCATCCCGCCGCTCGGAGTTGAGACGGTGACTTTGTATGGTTCTTATGGCAACGATGAGCAGTCCGGAGTTGCTAAAAACCATTTCGACAAGGGCGTCACAGAAGGGAACAAAATACAACCACTCTGCGGTGACGGTTCCCTGCCTAATAGCGGGTCGTGCACCGATGGTAGCCTGCCTGCCATCGTCTTCTTGTTCATCGGTTTCTCAAATTGCACTCTTGAAGTGTGCGGCGGCAGCAGAAATATCTGGCAGAGTGCCGGCAACATCGGGGTTTCCGGGCAGGCCTGCGCAACCGATGATTGCCCGAACCCGATCAATGGAAACCTAGCCACCCACCGATCCTGGAACCGCGTCTTGAACGATCCGATCGCGCAAGAGTCCCTTTTGTATCAAGCTTACGGACCCCAGCACTTCCTTCCCTTAAATTCACAAGTGTACATTTTCGATGGCGCAAGAGGTGGCGAAACGTTGGATCGTTGGGACCCCAATGGCTATTACAGGAATGTCACCTGCCCGGTAAACAACGTTTTCGGGGACGGCGAATGTAACTACAAGCGCGTACAAGGATTGCTCACTCCTAATGGCTTTACGGAGAAGCAGGTCCAGGCAATTTTTATTAAAGTCTCCACCGAGCACCCGCAATGCGACCTCAGCGGCTTGCATTGCTTAGCCGGCGTGAATACTCCGGACGCATATGTTTCGGAGCAATACATGGGCAACATTTTGCGCTATTTGAAGTGTTGCTCCGCTGTTACTCAGCTGCCGCGCTATCCCAATCTGCATCAAGTTTTCATTAGCAGCCGCATCTATGGAGGCTACGCGCAGAATCCACCCACAGGTGGTACGAACGGCTGCTTGAGCCCCGAGCCGTACGCTTATCAGACTGTTACGAAACTCTAACAAGTAAATATCGGAATCAAAGCCAAAGGTGAGAGAATGCCCGGCAAAGGAGCGCGAGGCGATGGGATTCATTCGT